>FZPS01000008.1_pt40 | contig 136840 bp, 149 predicted proteins | sample 1817821 | NCBI WGS metagenome assembly FZPS01 (sample SAMEA104158645, study PRJEB21678) | metagenome | place: Germany | collected 2015-04-21
TACAGCTCACCGATGCCCCGGTAGCCAAGGTCCAGGTGACCTACTCTGGCGACCTGGCCGGAGTGGATACGAAGATGCTGACGGTCTCTGCCCTCATGGGAGTGCTCTCCAACCTGTCAGGTGAGCAGCCTAACATAATCAATGCAGAATCCATCGCCAGGGAGAAAGGCATCCAGATCGTGGAGGTGAAGTCGGAGGGCTCGGAGCGCTATGTGAACATGATATCCGTATCCCTGCATTCCGGCGACGCCGAGCGGGAGGTCCGCGGCACTGCTTTCCCTGGTTCGGAACCGAGGCTGCTAGGCATTGACGGCTTTGACCTGGACATGCCACTGGATGGGGACTTCCTTCTGTCCATCCATGCGGATGTGCCCGGCATAGTCGGACGCGTCGGCAGCCTCCTGGGCAGCAGGGGGATCAACATTGCAAGAATGGGCCTGGGCAGGGAGCAGAAGGGTGGTAAGGCCTTGCTGCTGATCTCCATCGACAACCCGGTCGACAGCGATGTGGTAAAGGAGATGCGCTCCACCAAAGAGTTCCAGGAGGTCAGGACGGTCCTGCTCTCCAAGCTGGGGGAGCGGGATTACCTGCAGATCTGAGATCTGCCCCTTTCTTTTTTTCTTTATTATAGCGTAAAATGTATCGATAACCGATGATGGTTTTTTTACTTATTACGAGTTCCAACAGCATGATTGTTGGATACCGAGCGTGTAAAGTGTGGAAATGTACTTGAACGATCACCTCCATCAGTGACCGTTCCTTGACTGTCGTCCCTTAATGTACAATGGACACGGGGGCCAACGGATGAGCGGGTGCGAAGAAGGTTTCCGCAAGGACTGTAAAGGCGGGAAGGCAGAGATCGATATGACCGATGACGCGGTACTGCTGGGCAATGCGGTGGTTCGCTCAATGAACACCGCGATAGTCGCGACGGCGTTGGATGGCACCGTCTCCCTCTGGAACCGGGGTGCGCAGCTAACACTGGGCTACCCGGAGAAGGAGATGATGGGAAGGCCCATACAGTCGCTCTTTGATCCGGGCCATGGGGCCAAGGTCGCCGAGGTCTTGGAAAAGATCCAGCAGGCAGGATCCGCCCCCACGTTAGTGGCGAACATGCGCACCCGGCATGGGGGAGACTGCACGCGTCTCCATAACAGCATCTCCTCTTCTTGACGGCCACGGGAACACGACAGGCGTCTCGTTCATCATCAGGGACCTGAGCTCAGCGATAGAGGAGAGGATCCTGTCCGAAAAATATAGGCGGTTCATCGATATCGTGAACCAGCTGCCTTATTACCTGATACTGCTGACCCCCGACTATCGCATCGTGTTCGCCAATAGGGCGTTCATCGAGCAGTTCGGGGCACCTGGCAACAAGCGCTGCTATGAACATCTGTTCGGCTCCTCCAGGCCCTGCGAGAACTGCGAATCGTTCCAAGTGTTGAAGACCAACGAGCCGCACGTATGGGACTGGCCCGCGCCCAATGGCCGATTCTATGCCGTTTATGATTTTCCATTCATCGACGAGGACGGGACCTCTCTCATCATGGAGTCTGGCATAGATATAACGGAGCAGAAGCTCGCCGATGAGGCGCTACGCAAGGCGGGCGCATACAACCGAAGCCTCATAGAGGCCAGCCTGGACCCCATGGTGACGATCGGCCCGGATGGGAAGATAACAGATGCCAATACCGCCACCGCGAAGGTCACGGGTGTAAGCCAGAAGGATCTCATAGGCACGGACTTCTCCGACTACTTCACGGATCCGGACAGGGCGAGGATAGGCTACGAAACAGTGTTCCGAGAGGGACTGGTCCGCGACTATGAGCTGGAGATACGCCGAACCGATGGGCATATAACGCCTGTGCTGTACAACGCATCGGTTTACCGCGACGATTCCGGTAATATAATCGGTGTGTTCGCGGCGGCCCGTGACATAACGGCAAGAAAGCTCTTCGAGAACGAGCTCAAGGAGCAGAGGGAAAGGGAGATGGAACGACTTCTGGAACTAGAAAAATTCCAGAGGCTTACCGTGGGGCGTGAGCTCAAGATGGTGGAGCTCAAGAAGGAGATCGCCGCGCTCAAGAAGGAGATAGAGGCCCTCCAGGGCAAGAGGAGATGAAATGTCCTCAGGGCTCATCCCCTATCAGGAAAAAACATTGCTCCAGGAACGTCTGGAACTGTTGAACAAGGAGCATCAGGGGACGTTACGGGCTCTGAACAGCATCATCCATGAGAGCAGGGAGCTCCGGAAGCTCAACATCGCCGCCCTGAACATATTGGATGATCTGGACGAGGAGAAGAGACGCTCTCTCGACACCCAACGTGCGCTATTGAACATGCTGGAGGACATCGAGGCGGAGCGAGCGGAAGTGGAGAGGACACGGGCGGTGCTGGAGGCCGTGAACAAGGAACTGGAGGCATTCTCGTACTCCGTGTCTCACGATCTGCGCGCTCCCCTGCGGGCAATCAGCGGATTCTCTCGCGCCCTCTCCGAGGATTGCGCTGACTCATTGAGCGAAGAGGGGAAGCGATATCTGGAGCTGATACAGGAAAACACCAAGCGCATGGCCTCCCTCATCGACGGCCTGTTGGCGTTCTCTCGCCTGGGCCGGCAGAGGATGAGCACCTTGGAGATCGACATGGAGGACATGTTCGACGAGGTCTTTGACGACCTGATGACTCAGGAACCGGACCGGGACATAGACTTCATCCGCAGCCCACTGCCTCCGATCCAGGGAGACCCACTGATGATCCGGCAGGTCCTGGTGAACCTGTTGTCCAACGCATTGAAGTTCACCCGAGGCCGCAAAAGGGCGGTGGTGGAGGTCGGTTACCTATCCGATGTGGAGGGCGGAACCTACTACGTCAAGGACAACGGCGCAGGCTTTGACATGCAGTATGCAGACAGGCTCTTCGGCGTGTTCGAGAGGTTGCATCCGACAGAAGAGTTCGAAGGGAACGGAGTAGGCCTGGCCTTGGTGGAGCGCATCATAGCCCGCCATGGCGGAAAGGTGTGGGCAACAAGCGTCCAGGGGGAGGGATCCACCTTCTTCTTTACGATATCTGGCTCGGGGTGACTTGATGGCAGGTAATGAGGACATGATATTGCTAGTAGAGGACGATCCCAATGATGCTGAACTGATCATGAGGGCATTCAGGAGAGGGAAGCTGTCTACCAACGTGGTCCACCTGAGGGACGGAGAGGAGGCGGTGAGATATGTGGCGGGTGAGCACGTCAGGCAGCATGAGAAATGGTCCCCCCCGAAGGTAATCCTTCTGGACTTGAAATTGCCCAAGCTGAACGGGATCGAGGTGCTGCGGAGGCTGAAGGCCAATGAGCGCACCAAGAACGTCCCTGTCGTCATCTTGACCTCTTCGCAAGAGGATAGCGACATCGAGAAGGCATACGCTCTTGGTGTGAACAGCTACGTCACGAAACCCATCGAATTCGACGCGTTCTCGCAGGCCATGATGAATCTTGGATCCTACTGGTTACGGTTGAACAAGACGCAGAGGACGTCAGAGGGTGGAGCATAATGTTGGAACGCGATCTCCGCATACTCATATTGGAGGACAACCGATCGGACTATGAGCTTATCAGACGTGAGCTCGTACGAGGCGGCCTGAGGGCGGAGATCGAATGGGCCAATGATCGGACCTCGTTCACGAGGGCACTGGACCGCATCACACCTGATATCGCCCTTCTTGATCATTCGCTGCCAGGCTTCGACGGCATCAGTGCGATGAAGGCATTGCGCGAGCGGTTCCCAGACGTACCTGCCATAATAGTGTCTGGAGCCATAGGAGAGGAGCTGGCCATAGAGGCGATGAAGGCCGGAGCGACCGACTACGTCCTCAAGAACAACCTGGAGCGCCTGGTGCCCGTCACGCGTAGGGCGTTGCAAGAGGCTGAGCAGCTCCAGGCAAGGAGGAGGGCCGAGAAGGAGCTGGAGGAGAGCAGGAAACGATATGAGCTGTTGTTCTCGTCCAGCAGCGAAGGCATCTCCATGCAGGAGATGATCCACGATGAGAACGGCGTACCAGTGGACTACCGAATCATCAACATAAATCCTGCCTTTGAACGTATAACGGGCCTGTCGAAGGAGGACCTGATCGGCACCTGCGCATCGTCCAAGTACGGATATCCTCCCCATCTGGATCGGTTCAGGAGGGTCATGGAGTCCGGCGAATCGATATCGTTCGAGAGCACCGAGATCGCACCTGGCAAGGTCCTGCTCATATCAGCGTTCCCCTTCGAGCTGAAAAGGTTCGCAACCCTTGCCGTGGACATCACCTGTCTCAAGGAATTGGAGGCGCAGCTCAAGGAGAGGGCGGAGGAACTGGCTCGCTCCAACGCCGAGCTTCAAGAGTTCGCCTACGTGGCCTCGCACGATCTGCAAGAGCCGCTTAGGATGGTCATCGGATATCTGTCCCTGTTGCAGAACCGGTACGGCGACAAGCTGGACGATCAGGCGAAGGAATACATCAACTTCGCAGTGGATGGAGCTGCTAGGGCGCGGGACCTCGTAAAGGATCTGCTGGAATATAGCCGGGTGGGTTTTTCCCGGAAGCCTCTGGAGGAGGCCGACATGGAGCGGCTGTTCGATCTGGCATGCATCAACCTGAGAGGACAGATCAAGGAGGAGGGAGCCCTTATCGAACGAGGCCCCTTGCCGAGGCTCATCGTCGACGAGGTCCAGATGGTAATGCTTCTCCAAAATCTCCTCAGCAACGCGATAAAGTTCCACGGGCCCCGAACGCCAAAGGCAAGCATCAGCTGCCGCGAGCGTGGGGACGAATGGGTGTTCTGCGTGCAGGACAATGGTATCGGCATCGAGCCTCAGGACCAGGAGAGGATCTTCCAGTTGTTCCAGAGGCTGCATAGCGTCAGCGAATATTCAGGGACCGGGATCGGTCTGGCGATTTGCAAGAAGATCGTGGAGCGACATGGCGGCAGGATATGGGTGGAATCGCAACCAGGCGAGGGCTCGGCCTTCTTCTTCTCCTTGCCAAAGAACGGAACCGACGTTGACCATCATTGAGTTTATGAGGCCACTGCCGTTCAGCCGCTCTTCTCCTCGACGCTTCTCACCTTCCGCTCGATGGCGTTTCTCTCTCCCTCGCGATCATCGATGCGAACGCAGGTCACGACGCGTGGCGACATGGTACGGACCTTCTTATGGCACTCGCCTATGACCCTCATGACGGCATCGAAGTCCCCTTCTATGATGGTGCAGGTGGCGGTAAGCTCATGCCGAAGGCCGCTGGCCCTGACGATCTTCAGACACTCGGCCACAAAGGGGCTGAGGCTCTCCCCGACCCCGATGGGTATGATTGTGAACTCAGCGATCATGGGTTATTACCTCAAGTGATAATCAGCTGTCGTCCCTTCATATATTCGTCGTTCGGAACATTAATCGTTTGAGGCCTGAGATTAAGTACATGGGGGAAGAATTCTATAAATCGAAAAATATCAGTAAAGCGATTTATATTTCCTGTTCCCAAGAAAGCACTGATCTTAGGCGACATGCTAACTCGTCAGAGGGGAAAGTCATGAGCAGGAAGGATAAGGAAGTGTGCGACGAGACGTTGAACTTGGACAAGCTCACGATAGCGATCCGGAACGGGATCGACCGAAACGGGATGCCGGACGAGCAGGCCAAGGCGATGGCGCAGCATATACTGAACTTCTTCGGATATTCCGAGAGGATAATCGACAACATTCTCGAGCCGGAGGACAGGGACGTGTTCTATATCCTTGAGGACACGGGCATCCTCACCACCGAGAGGGAGGAGACCACCCTCTATGACGGAAGGGAATGGCGCATCCATTACTGGTTGTTCAGGAAGGACCGCATCAACGAACTGGTGGAGATGGAATCCGAATATTTGGACGAGGAGAACAGCGAGTATAACCCCTACGTCGAACTCGGGGACGAAGTTTGGAAAAGATCGGCCTGATCGCCGAATCTGACATTTTTCTTCTCTTTCAAGCAAGGGCAGGCGCGCGTCCGTACTGCCGGACGCCGTCCTCGCAACAGCTTTACGGAGCGATGCCTTTCAGGTCGTCATGGGGCTTCGCACCGCCATGACCACCAGGTTGATCCGGGCCGCTTTCGGACGCCGTTTCACCATGGCCCGGCTCACCCGCCTACCCATAATCGGAACGGGAGTGGAGAAGGCGCTCTTCGATGAGGATCATATGTTCTACCTTCCCCGCGATACTGCCGTCCAGACATCGAGGGAAAGGGTGATCGAGATGGGGGTGGAGGTACGGCCGGAGAACGTCGTCCTGCCCTCGCAGTTCATAGACCACATATTGCGCAAGTCCCGCTACATCTTCATCATGAACTCCTGCATGTGCCGTGACGCAAATGACTGCCACGACTACCCTCATGAGATTGGATGCATCTTTCTGGGCCGCGGGACTACCAGGATATCTCCCGATATGGGACGCCAGGCCACGGTCGAGGAAGCCATCGATCACATGCGAAGGGCTCGTGAGAAAGGCCTTGTGCATCTCGTCGGCAGGAACAAGATCGACAGCGTATGGCTGAACACCGGTCCCAAGGAAGACCTGCTATCGATCTGCAACTGCTGTCCCTGCTGCTGCCTATGGAAGATGCTTCCCGACCTGTCCGATGGGATAGCGTCCGGCGTCACCCGGATGCCGGGGGTGGACGTCCAGGTCACCGACCGATGCACCGGCTGCGGACGTTGCGAGGAAGAGGGGTGGTGCTTCGTGAACGCGATCTCCGTCCGCGATGGTCGCGCCACGATCGATAGCGGTTCTTGCAGAGGCTGTGGGAGATGCGCTGAAAGATGTCCCTCGGGTGCCGTGGAAGTGCTCATCACGGACCCTGCCTTCATGGAGCGGGCGTTAGCTAGCATAGAGTCCCTGGTGGATCTGAACGCCCAGTAGGCGGCAGTTCGCCGATCGGATGACCGAACGAAAGGCCCAAATAGGTAATGGCTGTGGGTTTGAACGATGGAGCTCTTCCCCTACCGTCCGCGCCCCTTCCAGGAGGAGCTGGTGGACACTATCGCTTCAAGTGTGAGGTCCAGGGGGCACCTTGTCCTGGAGAGCGGCACCGGGACGGGAAAGACCGTCTGCGCTCTGACCGGCGCCCTTGGCGCGACGGCCGAGCAGGGGAAGAAGGTGCTGTATCTGACACGGACCAACTCTCAACAGCGTCAGGTAATGCTGGAGCTTCGCGAGATCTCCAAGCGAAGGCCGTTCCTGGGTGTTGGCATGCAGGGAAGGCAGTCGACCTGCCCCCTCATCCAGAGGGACCCTGAACTGAGAAGCGGCACTCCGGAGGAACTTTCCAAGCTTTGCACGGAGAGGAAGGCGAGGTCCATGCAGGGCAAGGAAGGCGGATGCCGGTTCTATGATGCCACTATATCGACCCCGTTCCAAGAGGTGGAGGACTACTGCAGGAAGCATCTGCCGACGGTGGAAGAGTTCGTCCAGTATTGTGACGCAAGGGGTCTTTGCCCCCATGAACTTGCAAAGGACCTCCTACCGGGAGCCGATGTTGTCGCCGCCCCGTATGCCTACTTCTTCATGCCTTTCATACGCAACAACCTCCTCGATTGGATGAACGTTCCGATCGAGGACCTTGTCGTCATAGTGGACGAGGCTCATAACGTTCCGGAGTATGCCCGGGAGGTTCGATCGGTGTCCCTCTCCAGCCGCCTCCTTGATCTGGTGGCCAAGGAGGTGGACGGGCATGGCGACCCTGAGATACTGGATGGCGTGAGCGCCATGGACCTGGTGAACGTGCTCAGGGATAGGCTGGATGCAGCGCTGGAAGAGTATATCATCGAAGATGACGGACTCATCCCTCCGTCGTACCTCGATGAAGCGCTCATGTCGGCCTTCACCGCCACCTCCAGCAACTTGGTGCTGATGGCCAGGAACCTCATGACCTTTGGAGAGACCATTCGGGATGCCAAGAGGAAGGAGGGGCGTCTGCCGCGCTCCTACTTGTATTCCCTGGGCACCCATCTGCTGTTCTGGATCGACATGGACGAGGAGCACTACGTCAAGCTGGTGGTGGGGGGCGACAATCCAGCATTCGAGGCATATTGCCTTGACCCCTCGATCGCGGCCCGGCCCCTGCTTGACTGCTACGCCACCGTTCACATGTCCGGCACCCTGGTCCCTCTGAACGAATACCGCGACTCCCTTGGCCTGCCGACCGATGGCCGCATGTGCATATTCCCCTCACCCTTCCCTCCTGAGAACAGAAAGGTGCTCTACCTGGAAGATGTCACCACAAAATATGAGGAGATGATCCGGGACGAGGACATGGTCGCCCGGATGGAGGACCATGCCGTGGCGCTGTGCAACGTCATGGACCGCAATACCGTGGTGTTCTTCCCATCGTATCAGCTGATGGACCGCTTCATAGCGGACGGCGTCCTTAGACGTATCCACAGGAAGGTGTACATGGAGCGGCGTGGCATGCCGCAGAGCGACCTCATGGATGCGGTCGAGGAGTTCAAGTCGTCGGAGGACGGCTCTGTGCTGTTCGCCGTGATGGGAGGCCGGGTCAGCGAGGGGGTGGACTTCCCCGACCGCGAGCTGGAGGTGGCAATCTTGGCGGGCATACCCTATCCCAAGCCGACCGCTCGCCAGAGGGCCCTGCTGCACTACTACGAGATGAGGTTCGGCCGCGGATGGGAATATACCGTGAAGGCTCCGGTCACCCGAAAGTTGCTGCAGGCGGTAGGCCGCCTCATCCGCACCGAACGCGATGTGGGAGTGGCGATCGTCATGGACCGAAGGGCGGCCCAGTTCTCAGCCCAACTGCCTTCAGTGCCGTCGGAGCATCCAGTGAACGACACCCTCAACTTCTTCAAGGCCAAAGGGCGATGATGGCCGTCGACAGGGTGTACGGCGCCGCCCCTCGAGTCATTAAATACGAAGGAATCATTTCGGTCCCCGACACCTATGACCGACCACCCAGTCAATCGGACCGTGATGATCGATCGAACCGCCAATCCCGCGCCCCTCGGACTGATGGGCTTCGGGTTGACCACCATTCTGCTCAACCTGCATAACGCTGGTATCATCGCTTTGGGTGGAGCCATCTTCGCCATGGGCATATTCTACGGAGGCTTGGCACAGATCGTGGCAGGCCTAATGGAGTGGAGGAAGGGAAACACCTTCGGCGCCACCGCCTTCACTTCCTATGGCTTCTTCTGGCTCACCCTCGTTGCAATATGGTTGTTCCCCGTCCTTGGCCTGGCAGGTGTGGAGACCAAGCAGACGATGGCGTTCTACCTGGCACTATGGGGCGTCTTCACCGCCTACATGTTCGTGGGCACCCTCCGGACCAACCGCGGCCTGCAGTTCGTGTTCCTCACCCTTGCCTTGCTCTTCTTCGGGCTGGCTGCAGGGGACGCTACCGGCCTCGCATCACTGACGGTTGCATCTGGCTACCTGGGCATCATATGCGGAGCAAGCGCGGTCTATGTCGCCATGGCAGAGGTGCTGAACGAGACCTACGGTCGCATGGTGCTGCCCCTCTGGCCTGTGGCTGCCAAGAGCAAGACGGCGACCGCCGCGGCGGAGTAGCCCCGTCGCCCTGGTAGTGATGCGGTCTCCATACCGTCAAGCGCATCGACGCCTATCGCACGGGCGGTCGCAAGGTCGAGGAGGTCGTGCTCATGCGGACCGCTCCCGGAGCGTTGACGGGCGATGGCGGCGTCAGAGGAGGACGCTCTTCTCGACTGGCCGCGGAAGCTTCATCACCAGCACCCGCAGCTGCGATGCGCCAGGGTTTCTAAGCGTGTGGGGGATCCCGGCCGGGCTCTCCACCAGCGTGTCCGGCCCCACACGTTCCTTTTCTTCCCCTATTTCTACCTCACACTCCCCCTCCACCACGTAGAACGCTACGTCCACTGGCGTGATGTGTTTCTTCAGCCCCTGCCCTGGTCGGATGGTCAGATGGACGATCTGTCCTTGTTCGCGGTCGTATATGGTCTTGGACTCCACTCCATGCGGATTGGGCCTTACGGGGGCGGCGGACACCTCGGTGACGATCATGTCCCCTAGACGAGCCGGCAGTACCTTAACGCTGTCGCCACCGAGCTCTTCGTCGGCAACCATAATTTAGTGGTTAGCAGATTTGCCTCCCCCATGGACATCCTGACAGCTGCCCTCATGGGCCTGGTGCTATTCCTCCCCGCGCTGATCCCCAACTCCGCCGCGGCGCTGTTCGGAGGCGGCACGCCGGTCGATTTCAACCGCACTTGGCGGGGCAAGAGGCTGCTGGGAGATGGAAAGACCTGGCGGGGGCTGTTCGGCGGCATCGGTTCTGGGATCTTCATCGGCCTTCTGATGCTGGCCATAGCATACCTTGCCGGCTCGGACGATGGCCTTGGTTATGGACAGTTCCCGCAGAACGTGGGCGTCATAGCGTGCCTGGCCATCGGATCTCTGCTGGGTGACATGGCCGGAGCGTTCATCAAGCGCCGATTGGGCATGGCCCGCGGTCAGAAGGCCCCGGGGCTGGACCAGTACGACTTCGTTGCCGGGGCTTTCCTGCTGACCTATCTGGCATATCCCTCATGGGTGATCTCCACATATCTCGAGGGAGAGGCCATAGTGGGCCTGGTGGTTCTGCTGATCTTCGTCCCAGTGCTCCATAGGTTGGTCAACATAATCGGATTCAAGATGGGCACTAAGAAGGAGCCGTGGTAATTTGGTTGCAAGGATAAAGAAGGCCCTGATCGACTGCGGGGCGTTGGCGTATGGCGATTTCACCCTCGCATCGGGCAAGAGGAGCCCATATTACATCGATATCAAGAAGGCCAGCACGGACCCCTACGTGCTGGAGGCGATCGCCGACGAGATGGCCCGCCTGATCCACATGGAAGGGCTGAAGTTCGACCGTATAGCCGGCGTGGTCCTGGGTTCCATACCTCTGGCGGTGGCGCTGTCCCTGCGGACCAAGGTGCCGTACATCATGATACGCAAGGAGAAGAAGGACCATGGCACCGGAAAGCTCATCGAGGGCACGCTCCAGAAGGGCGAGAGGGTGCTGATGGTGGAGGACGTCATCACCTCCGCAGGCTCCGTCGCAGAAGCCATCGATACCGTGCGCGAGGCTGGAGGGGAAGTGTCCATGACGGTGTGCGTGGTCGACCGCCAGGGGGGAGGGATGGAGCGTTTGGCCGACATCGGAGTGGGACTGCGCTCCCTCGTGACGGCCGAGGAGCTGCTGAAGTGAGAGACCTGATGAACTGCAGGGCCTGCGGCCTCTGCAGGGAACGTCAGAACGTGGTATGTCCCGATGGCGACCCGCTGTCGCCCGTGGCGTTCGTAGGGGAGGCCCCAGGGAAGAAGGAGGACGAGACGGGACGCCCGTTCCAGGGCCGTTCGGGCAAGGTTCTGGACAGCCTTCTGGAAGAGGAAGGCGTTCCCCGCTCATCCATCTTCATCACCAATACCGTGAAGTGTCGCCCGCCCGGCAACCGCGTGCCTACAAGGGAAGAGATGGCGGCATGCCTCCCCAACCTGGAAGAGGAGCTTCAGGACCGCCGATTGATCGTTGCGCTTGGCCGTACCGCCGCCAGCGACCTGCTTCGTCGAGAGGTGAGACTGTCCGAGGAGCTGAACAAGGTAGCGAAGGTCACCATACGCGGAAGGGAGATCGATATCGTGGTCACCTATCATCCGGCGGCGTCGTTCTACAATTCCAAGGTCAAGGATGCCCTGAGGCAGACCATCAGGATCGCAAGGACCTATCTCGAGGGCCGCGGAAGCGCTTCCTCCAAAGGAATCTGAAGTTGTCCCACCCGTCCCGCCAGGATGATAGCTTGACCTCCCCCACGCGGCGGCGGTAGCGTATCATGACCTCCTTGGAGCGTAGCTTGCGGAACGCTTCTATCTTGATCTCTTCGGAGAAGGGCATGCCATCGCTCTCCAGCCTTATCTTCGACAGGACTTCACGGCGGAACACCCACATGCCGCTCTGGGAGTCACGAATGATTCGGCCGAACAACAATCGAGTGGTGAACGAGAGCGCCAGGTTTCCGATCTTATGCATCGCGCTCATCGCCCCTTCCTCCATATGGCCGAACCTATCGGTGCTGATGAACTCGAGGTCCTCCTCTTCGAGCATCTCCACGAGGGGGAGGATATATTCCGCAGGATAGGTGCAATCACCGTCCATGGTTGCGATGATCTCCCCACGGGCCTTTGAGAAGCCGGTCTTGTATGCGCGGCCATAACCTCGACGAGGCTCCTCGATGACCACAGCGCCCTTTGCCTCCGCGATCTCACGGGTGCGGTCCTTGGACATGCCGTCCACCACGATGATCTCGAACTCTACCTTGCCGGAAAGGGCGGCGGACAGTTCGTCCATCACCTGGCCTATGCAATCCTCCTCATCGAGGGTGGGTATGACGACGCTCAGCTTCAAAAGGACCATCAGTACATCCAGCACTACTTGATTAAATCTCGCCCCTATTATGGCTACCTATCTGTTCGTGGCATCCTGCCTTTCTCTTCTAGAGTCCTTGGCCAACTTGTACCCTATGTAGCCGAGGAGCGCCACCGCCAGCCTGGTGAGGGCCCAGAAGCTCATCTTCTGCCGGAACATCTTGATCGGATCGTATTTGCCCCAGAGGTTGCCATGCTTCATGGTAAGTTGCTTCCTCCCAGCGCCGTTCCAGAAGGCCTGTCTGTAAAATCCGTATACTGTGGACTTGGTTCTTCGATATACGATCGCGTCAGGATTGTAGACTATCCTATATCCGGCATCTACAGCGCGATAGTTCAGGTCGATGTCCTCGGCGGTGATGAACCAGTTGTCGAAACCGCCCACCTTCTCGATGACCTCGCGACGGAACGCTTCGTTGGCCGAGGGGTATGAGACGTCGAAGCCCTTATGCTGCAGCTCCACACGGTCCAGTTCCTCCCATGCCCTCAGTCCGATCATGATGGAGCGGCCTGCCACTATGTCGGCGCCGGCCCGAAAGCTCTTCCTCATCTCCCTCAGCCAGTTCGGATTGGCCAGATCGTCGCCTCCAGTGAATGCGACGATCTCACCTTTGGCCTTGGATATTCCATAATTGGTGCTCTCCCCCCTCCGCCCGGGCTTGATATGTAGTTGAATGAACGGATATCTGTCAATGTATCTCTGGACGATCTCTCGCGTTCGATCCTTTGAGCCAGCATCAACCACGATGATCTCTATCGGCCCCTCTTGTATGACCAAGGAGTCTAGAAGGTCAGCGATGTACCTCTCCTCGTTCTTTACGTTCAGGACCACACTGATGAGCATCTGAATAGATAAGAGCGGTTGATATAAAAAAAGATTAGATGTTCGATCGGAGTTCTCTCAGACTCGAAGAGGATGCGTCGACGGAGCTGCAGCCAGAGGCCTGAATGTGCAAACCCTTATGCCCGAAGAACAGCTTCATAGCATGTGATGAAGATATTGGCCACCCATTATTCCATTAAAGATTGCGATATCGGCGAAGGCACCATCATCAGGGACTTCGTCAATCTCTATGGCTGCAAGATAGGAAGGGACTGCAAGATCGCTGCCTATGTAGAGGTGCAGAGGGGGGTGGCAATAGGCGACCGGTGCAAGGTCGAAGCGTTCGCGTTCATCCCGACGGGCGTCACGATCGGCAACGAAGTGTTCATCGGTCCGCACGTCTGTTTCACAAACGACCTCCATCCTCGGGCGGTGGGCGACTGGGAGATCACTCCGACCGTTGTGAAGGATGGGGCATCCATCGGGGCCGGTTCGGTCATCGTCTGTGGCGTTACCATCGGAGAGGGCGCAATGGTCGGAGCGGGCTCCGTGGTCACGCGTGACGTTCCCGACGGAGCGACCGTGGTAGGAAACCCCGCGAGACCGATAAGGAGAGGGTGACATGTCACGCATACCGGTATCGCGCCCCGTCATGACCGAGGAGATGATCGAGGCCGCCTCGAACGCGTTGGCGAACGAGCGTCTCGTCATGGGGGAGAGCGTCTTCAAGTTCGAGGAGGAGTTCGCCCGGTACGTAGGCGTCGATCACGCCATATCCGTCTCGTCGGGCACCGACGCTCTGATACTCTCGTCGATCGCTCTGAACGTCAGAGCGAGAGAGGTCGTCACGAGCACGTTCTCGTTCATAGCGACGGCGAACTCGATCGTTCACGCTGGCGGCACGCCGGTGTTCGCCGACGTCCTGTCGAACGGCAACATCGACCCGAAGGAGATCAGAACGAGAAGGGAGACGGCCGCGGTGATGCCCGTGCATCTGTACGGGCATCCGGCCGACATGGACGCTATAGCTGAAGCGGCACCGAACGTCAAGATCATAGAGGACGCCTGCCAGGCGCATGGAGCGATGTACAAGGGAAGGAAGGTCGGTTCGATCGGCGACGTCGGCTGTTTCTCGTTCTACCCGACGAAGAACATGACCGTCGGCGGTGATGGCGGGATGATCACGACGAACGACGATCGTCTCGCACGCGATCTAAGAAAGCTCAGGGACTGCGGTCGAGTGTCGCGGTACGAGCACGACGTCTTCGGCTTCACCTCGAGATTGAACACCGCCAACGCCGCCATCGGACGTGTTCAACTGAGACATCTGGACGAATGGAACGACCGTAGACGCGAGATAGCGAGACGGTACGCGGAGAAGCTGAAGGACATCGAAGCGATCAGGCTGCCGCCCCTCGGTTCGAAGGATGTCACTCCGGTCTTCCATCTCTTCGTGATCCAATGCGATGATCGAGACTCGCTGGCGAAGCATCTGAACGAGAACGGCGTGGATACGGCGACGCATTACCCGATACCGATACATCTACAACCGGCGTACCGCGACGCGTTCGGCTTCGCGCCAGGCAGCTATCCGGAAAGCGAGCGTCTGTCCAGGACCGCTCTCTCGCTGCCGATGTTCCCGGAGATGACGGACGAGCAGGTCGATGAGGTGTGTCGACTCATCGTCGAGCATTATGGGGGCAGGTGATGAGACACTTCAACGTGGCCGTTCTAGGTGTAGGATATTGGGGGAAAAAGATCGTTGACGAATACCACAATATCCCTGGCGTCAACGTTAGGGCTGTCTCCGACAAGGTGGACAAGAACTTGGACTTCTGCCGGGACAGGTACGGGGTCGAGAACCTGTTCCATGACTACCGCGAGGCTCTTGAAGACCCATCGATCACGGCGGTGAACATCGCTCTTCCCAATTCGTTGCACTATCAGGCCACCCGAGATGCTCTGGAGGCGGGGAAGCATGTGCTGGTGGAGAAACCCATAGCCCTCACCTCACGAGAGGGGAAGGAGCTGGTGGACCTCGCAGAGGAGATGAACCTGACGCTATCGGTCGGACACATCTATCGATTCAACAATGCCATGAACGAAGTGCGGAGGCTGCTACGCTCCAACTTCTTTGGACGGACGTTCTTCATGAACCTCATGTGGATGAACCTGGAGCCTTCCTATCCAGACCGCGACGTGATCGTCGATCTGGCCCCTCATACCTTCGACATCACCAACTTCATCTTCGATGACTGGCCATGCAAGATATCGTGCACCGGGGCTGCCTATCGGAGGAAGAGCATGGAGGAGACCGCGTTCATCAGCGCGCAGATGCCTGACGGCGTCATAGCACATGCGACGCTATCCTGGCTGACGCCAAGGAAGGTTAGACAGGTGGAGATAGTGGGAGAGAACCGCTCCGCCCTCATCGATGCGGTGTCGCAAGAGGTGACGATCTATGAATCGGGATACACCTACCGGCTTGGAGTGGAGCGCAACAACACCATTCAGACGGAACTGGTCCACTTCCTCCGCTCCATCGGCGATCCCCTGACGGAAACGAGGAACTCTGGCGCCATCGGCGTACGCACGGTGGAGATGATCGAGGCGGCAAAGCGCTCCCTGGCCGAGGGACGTTCCATAGAGGTGCCCCAGGGGCAATGAGATGGGCGCGAGCGTCCTGATGCTTGTCACCAACGGCTTCCGCCCCGATCCGCGCGTGGCCAAGGAGGCGGAGGCCCTGGTGAAGGATGGCTACGACGTCACCGTTCTGGCATGGGACAGGGAGAACGCGTTCCCAGATCGCGAGGAGCATCGGGGAGCGCACATAATGCGCATCAGGACCGGCTGGGCCGGTTCCATGCTTCATTTCCTCATCAATTACCCTCTGTTCTTCCTTCGCGGACTCATCATGGCGCTCCGCCGTGAGGACGACATCGTTCACAGCCATGACTTCGACACCCTCCCGCTCGGCTTCATGGTGTCATGGATGAAGCGCATCCCTCTGGTGTTCGACGCCCATGAGAACTATGCTCAGATGATCTCCATCGATGCGCCTCATATCGTACCAAGGCTTGTTCTGTGGATGGAGGGGATCCTCACCAGGCGTGCGGACCTGGTCATCACGGTAAGCGAGGTGCACGCCGCGCACATGAGGCCGAACGCGCGGAATGGCGTGGTTCTCGTCGAGAACTGCATCAACGTCCCTTCCGACGTTCCAGAGCCCGAGTTCAAGGATCGGCGGCTTCGCCTGTTGTACGTCGGTACGCTGGAGCCCATGCGGTACATTCTGGAAAGCATCGACGCCACCCGCGACATCGATGGCTGCGTGTACGAGGTGGCAGGTTGGGGGCGCCTGGAGGAGGACGTCCGCAAACGGTCGGATGGAAGCAAGGTACGGTTCCTGGGGGTCCTGCGGCACCACGACATGCTCATGAGGATGGCCTCAAGCGACGTGGTGCTGTGCCTCCTCGACCCGTCCAATCAGAACTATGTGGGCAATTCCCCGACCAAGATATATGAGGCCATGGCCGTGGGCGTCCCCGTCCTCACCACGGGTGGTACCACGAGCGGTGACCTTGTAGCCCGTGAGAAGTGCGGCCTGGTGATCGACTGGAGCGAGGAGAGCTACCGGAGCGCCATAGAGAAGCTGCGCGAACCTGGACTGCGGAGGGAGATGGGGAGGGCCGGTAGGGCGGCCGTCGAGCGGGAATACAACTGGGACAACATGAAGCGCCGTCTCCTGGACGGTTATCGCGACGCTTTGCTGAGGTCACGATAGATGGGCCTGTGGGCGGCGGGGCACGGAGCCGAGCAGATGCCGCGGCGCCATTATTATGTGTGCCATGAGCCGCATGTGGAACAAGAACTGGCGGGGGTCCCTGTAGCGTATCGAGAGGCGGAAGGCGTTCCCCGGCGCCTCGAGCAAGGTGTCGAGGTACCACTTCAGGGCTTTCGGCACGGGCATGCGCCCAGTGCGGCCAAGGTTAAGGATCCCGGCAGCGTTCCAGCCTCCCTTGCGGGCAAGGTCCTCCCTCGGATGGAAATGGTCCACGAACGGCTTTGATACCACCCAGCGGTAGCCGGATTCAAGGATCCTTTGCGTGATGAGCCAATCCTCCCAGGTGTCCATGTCCGCCAGTTCCAGACCCTTGATGAGGGAGCGCCTTATCAAGGTGGCAGAGGTCAACCCCCTGTCTCCTGGCTTAAGATCGAATGTAGACCTGTCGCCAAACTTCCTCTCGTAACTGTCCGTCAGCATGTCCCGGTACGGCTCGTGGACCGAGCGCACCGCACCCTGTATGGCCCCGACGTCCCGGTCGACCTTCCCCATGATCTCATCGATGAAACCGTCTGGAAGTAGGATGTCGTCATCCACGAAGGCCACCCATTCCGTCGAGCTTTCCTCGATCCCCTTCATCCTTGCGGAGCCCAGCGAACGTGTGTCTGTCAGCACCGTCGCTCCATGGCGTTGGGCGATGTCGACCGTATCATCTTCCGACATGCGATCGACCACGATGATGCGGCGCGGCCTGAGATTCCTCTCGATGCCCTCCAGCGACCTCTCCAGCCTGGTGGCGGAATTCCATGTGGGGATGACGGCTGAAACCTCGTCCGCTACGTCACCTTTCATGGCTTTCGCCCCTACGGACGTCATGGACCCACGTTTTCCTCATGGCTCGACTTAATCCTTTTCCGCCATCATTGCGGTATACCTCGGTGACGACGGCAAGCAGGGCGCAATCCCCGCTGGATGATCGCCATCCGCACTCCCATTGATATTGTTCCATCGCGCGCGCGCAATAATTATTATATATCCCCCTCCACATTTCATTCTCCCGTCCGACATGCGTCGGACTGTTAAGATGGGATGCGACAAAGGGCATAGCGCGTCTAGGGCCCGTTTTCGCCCCCTTCGTATTCGGGGGTCAGATGTATCTCAGGCAGATAGAGCTGGAGAACTTCAAATCGTTCGGGAAGAAGTTGACGGTGCCCTTACTTGAAGGTTACACCGCTGTGACAGGTCCCAACGGTTCCGGGAAATCGAACATATCTGACGCCATCCTTTTCGTTCTGGGGCCGAAGAGTTCAAGGGCCATACGGGCCGGGAAACTGTCCGACCTCATCTTCAACGGCGGCAAGGACCGTTCACCGGCCAGCTACTGCAAGGTATCCCTGGTGTTCGATAACCAGGATCGAACGATCCCCATCGACGAGGACATGGTCCGCCTGACCCGCGTCATAAAGATGTCCCAGGACCGTGAGAGCTACACATCCACGTTCTACGTCAATGACAGGCGTTCCTCCCTTGGGGAGTTCGATGTCCTTCTCAGCAACGCACGCATCAGTGCGGACGGCTACAATTTCGTCCAGCAGGGCGACATCACCCGGATCACCACCATGTCCAACCTGGAGAGGCGTCGCATCTTCGACGACATATCTGGAATCTCAAAGTTCGACGAGGAGATCTCCAAGGCTCGCGCCGAGCGGGACGAGGTCGACGCCAACATCGAGCGGATCTCGATCATATTGGCCGAGCTGGAGCGGCAGATAGGTCAGTTGGAGCAAGAGAAGGAGGTCGCCCTCACCTACCTCCGAATGAAGGAGAAGCTGACGCTTTCGCGGGCTCAACTGGCCTATCGTCGCAGGGAGAGCTACGAAGCGGAGGCCGCAGCCTTACATAAGCAGATCGAGACCTATGAGCACACCATCCAGCAACTCAAGGACCAGCGTCTCGAGGTCGCCGACCGCATCAGGGACCTCGATGTCCGTATGATGGAGACGGAGAAGGAGCTGCGGGAGAAGGGAGGACGGGAGTTCCAGGAGCTCAGGGAGAAGATCGACGAACTGCGGATCAAGGTGGCCAAGGCAGAGGATCGCGCGGCCCAAGCCATGCAGTCCGCAGAGGAGGCCGATGAGGAACGCGCCATCAAGGCGGCCGAGCGGGAGGATATGCTGCGGTCCCTGGACGAAATGGCGAAGGAGCGTGAGGAGGCATCCCTTCGACTCAAGGAGGTCGATGGCCAGCTTGAGTCCAGGAACAAGGAGCTGGCGGCCATACAGGCCGAGCTCAGCGACTGCGACGCGGAACTTGCCACACTGGAGAAGGAGCTCGCTTCCCTGGACAGGGAGGTCCGCCAGAAGGACGATGAGCTGAACCGCCTGAGGATGGAGAAGGAGCGCCTGGAAGGACGGCGTGACAGGCTGGCGGACGAACTGGCAGAGTTCGACCGGAACATGGAAAGTTTGGACGTGGAGGTGCTGGACGCCGACGAACAGATCAAAGAGCTGAAGAGGTCCGGCCAAGACTCCTCCAGGGAGCTCAAGGAGCTACAGGAGAGATTCATCCAGCAGAGGAACGCGGAAGCCCGGATGACCCGAGAGATGGAGGAGCTGGAGCAGGCGATACGTTCACTGGGCAGGGAACAGTCCCGCCTCAAGGCGGAGGAAGAGGCGGCCGGCGACATCGCGCGAGGGTACAATCGTGCAGTCCGGGGCATACTGGAGGCTCGTGACTCCCTCGCGATCCGAGGGATTCACGGAACGATCGCCGAACTGGCGGAGGTCGACGATAAGTACAGCACCGCCATGAACATCGCCGCCGGAGGCAGGATGCAGGCCATCGTGGTGGAGGACGACGGGGTGGCCGCCGAGTGCATCCAGTATCTCAAGAGGCATGATCTTGGACGGGCCACATTCCTACCGCTCAATAAGATGCTGGACGGGCGCCCTCGGGGAAAGGCCATCCTGGCAGCGAAGGAAGCCGTAGGTTTCGCCATCGACCTGGTGAGGTTCTACGAGCGCTACCGGGCTGCGTTCTGGTACGTGTTCGGCGACACCGTGGTGGTGGACACCCTGGACCACGCTCGCAAACTGATGGGAGGGGTCCGCCTGGTCACCATGGGAGGCGAACTGCTGGAAGCCTCAGGTGCCATGATAGGCGGCAAGACGGATGCATCCAGCCTCCGCTTCGGCGCTCCATCCAGGGGAAAGCTGGAGGAGATAGCCGCCAAGCTGAACCAGGCCGTCCTGGCGGCAGAGCGGTTGGAAGCCGAGATCGCACAGGTCCGGAAGGACATGGCCGCACTGCAAGACCGCATACGTGAACTGTCGGGGGCAGGCGGGGCCTCCGATGTGACCCTCAAGGCCTTGGAGTCCCGCCGCCAGGAACTGCGCATGAAGCTTGACAAGCTCAAGACGGAGCGCGCCGACAAGGCCAGCGAGATGCAGGCCGTGACGAGGTCCATAACGGAGCTGGATGCCCGCCTGGCAAGCGGCGAGAAGTGTCTGAACGACATCAGGTCCAAGAGGGAGACCAGTCGCGCCAGGTTGGAGCAGTTGGCCCCCGCCGAGATGTCCATCCGTCTCAAGCAATTGCAGTCCGACGTCGTCTCGTTGACAGGCGTCGCCGCAGAGCTGCGAACGTCCGTGCAGACGCTGGACGCCAGGCTGCAGATGACGCGGGAGCGGGTGGCGGCCCTGAACGCGGAAGAGGTCCAGCTTGCCGAGAAGGCGGAGAAGCTTCGTTCGGAATCCCGCAGCATTGGCGAAGAGGGTGCCAAGGCCAGGACTGAGCTTGCCGCACTGCGCCGCATCGAAGGATCGATGGGGGAGGAGATAAACAAGCTTCGCGAACGGAAGGAAGCGCTCTTCCGTGAGAAGACCGAACTGGAGGGGGAGCGGGATCGCCTGCAGAACAAGGTGGAGACCACCACTGACATCATCGTAGGGCTGCGCACCCGCATCGGACAGTGTCAGGACAAGATCCGCGAACTCACCGAAGAGCTGAAGCAATATAACGTGGAAGTGACGGGGCCCGTACCGTCATATGATGCGCTCAGGGATACGATTCGGCAGCTGGAGGGAGCCATCGACAACATGGGGGCCGTCAACCTCCGCGCGGTCGATGACTATGAGGAAAAGAAGAAGCGCCATGCCGACCTCAATGAGGAGACCCAGCGCCTGGAGGCGCAGCGGAGGGACCTCATCCGCCTCGAGTCTGACCTGAACGAGAAGAAGAAAGTGTCGTTGTTCCAGGTCTATGAGGCGGTCAACGAGAACTTCCGACGCTGCTATGCCGAACTGTCGCAGGGGGGCGAGGCCGAGCTGATACTGGAGAATCCGGAGCAGCCGTTCGAGGGCGGGCTGATCATGAGGGTCAAGCCTCGCCAGGGGAAGACGCTGAGGCTGGAGGCGCTGAGCGGAGGGGAGAAGTCCCTTGCCGCACTCGCATTCATCTTCGCCTTGCAGGAATATCAACCGTCCCCGTTCTACCTTCTCGATGAGGTGGACATGTTCCTGGACGGGATCAACGCTGACATGGTGGCGCGGAGGGTCCAAAAATCCTCCAAGACCGCACAGTTCGTTCAGATCTCCCTGAGGAAGATCACGCTCACAAAGGCCGATCACATCATCGGCGTCACCAAGCAGGACGGAGGCATAAGCCATGTGATCATCCGTCCGAACATATCTGACATAAAGGACTTCCAGGCCGAGTTCAACATACCGGATGAGAAGATGGAGGAAGGAGCACAATGATGGGATGCGCAGGGGCGGAGAGGGTGCTGGAGCACCTCATGTTCCACAAGGCCATGATCGACGAGGACGACAAAGCGGTCAAGATCGACCATTACCTGTCGGTCCTGGAGGATAATGAAGGCCGCATCGCCCCCAAGGATCCCCTGGACCGGTCCCTGGAGACGGTCTTCGAACTGGTCCTGAACAACGATCTCGACCCCTGGGACATCGACCTCATGAAGTTCGCTCGCCTCTATGCCGATAAGGTCAAGGGAGAGGACGTGAACTTCGTCATCGCCGGCCGCCTCATGTTAATGGCATGGTCCATCCTTCGCATGCAGAGCGAGGGCGTTCTGCAGCGCTCAGAACGAAGGGAGGAGGACGCGTTGGAATGCTGGGACCCTGACTTCCTCGACATGGAGGACGAAGGGCCCGTCGTAAGGCTATGCATGCCCGAGGAAGTGACCTTGGACGAGGTGGTCAGGCACAAGGGATTCCGACCCGTGACGCTAGTGGAACTGCTAGATGCGTTCGAGGAGGCCAACCGGGAGCGGGAGATGAACGAGCGCAGGGAAAGAGCGCGTGCGGCGAACCGGGCGAAGATGGACAAGTTCGACACCAAGGCCCACAATGACGACCTAGAGAAGGACGTGGAGGACATCTGGAACCGCATCCTCCGGTGTGGCCCCGGCCCCATACGGCTTGAGGACATCTGGAACGGCGGGAAGGAAGATCTCATCACCGTCTTCACATCCTTGCTGTTCCTGGCTCGAAATGGGAAGATCTCCGTATGGCAGGATGACCTACCGTTCGGCACGATATATCTGGAGGTCAAGATCGACTGGGACATCGGCACCCTGGAGGACGTGGCCCCGCCGGTGCCTGTGCCTACGCCCAGGGGCAGCGAGATGGTGATGTGAGGTGGACGTAGATCCCGTCAGGATAGTTGAGGCCGTTCTGTTCTCAGCATCCAAACCTGTCAAGGTCTCGGAGATCGAAGTATTGATCCAAATGGACGGGCGGACGGTGCGCAAGGCGCTCAAGAAGCTCGCCGAGCAGTATGATGAGATGGGCTCCAGCATAGAGGTCGCCAGGACAGGCGGCGGATACTCCCTCATCCTGAGGGAGGAGTATCGGCCCTACGGGCGCCAGTTCGCTCCCAAGGAGGTTCCCGACGAGGTGCTCAGGACGGCAGCATGGATCGCATACCATCAGCCAGTGCTGCAGAGCGACCTGAACCGTTCGCTCGGGTCCCGCGTGTACGGCGACGTAAGGACGTTGACCGAGCTCGGACTGATCCGCGCTCGGAAGAAAGGGCAGACGTTGGAGCTGACCACGACCAAGCGCTTCTCCGAGTACTTCGGGATCCAGGGAACAAGCCGGACGGCCGTGAGGAAGTGGATGGAAGAACGGGCCAAGGAGTGACGGCCAGCAACACCTCTCGTGCCATGAACGTGGCCGTCCAAGAGCCTCCTAAGGGAAAAGACCGGAACCGATATGGGCCCTGTGACCGGCCGTGCATGGCATCACCGTAAGGCATACGCCCCAATGCCATTTGGCGAAGCGTACATGATGCGCGAGTCGCAGCACGACCCATCTCGTCGAACACAGTTCGGGGGACGTTAGCCAGTATGGCCGTCACAGTTCGCAAAGGTTTAAATCTGGATGCCACAATCCCTTCGTTAGTGATTATTTATGGTCCTGCCCCTCGCTCTGCTTGAAAAGTCCATGGGTCACCGGATTTCGTTGCTCCTGAAGGACAGCCGCGTACTGGAAGGAAAGCTCGCCGGCTATGATGACTACATGAACATGGTTCTGGAAGACACCGAGGAGCGAACCTCCGAACAGACCCGCCGCCTGGGCACGGTCGTGCTGCGGGGAAACAACGTCGTTAGCATCTCCCCGCTTTGAGGGCGACGTGAACGCATGAAGGCGCTCATCCTGGCAGGCGGGCTGGGCACTCGCCTTCGACCATTGACGTTCTCCATGCCCAAGCCCGTCATCCCATTGCTGGGACGACCACTGGTGCGTCATCTCATCGATCCCCTGCCAGAGGAAGTGGACACGGTCATCCTGGCAGTGTCCTACATGAAGGATTATCTTGAAAGGTACTTCCGGGAGAACGATATAGGCAGGGAGGTCGTACTGGTGAACGAGGAGGAGCCTCTGGGCACGGGCGGCGCCATCAAGAACGTCGCTCGCTGGCTGGACGACACCTTCTTCGCGTTCAACGGCGACATAATATCATCTCTCGACCTATCCGCGATGCTGGAGTCCCACAGGTCCCACCATGGCATCGGGACAATCGCCCTGTGGTCCGTGGACGACCCCTCGGCCTTCGGGGTGGTGGCCACCGATGGTTCAGGTCGAGTGACGACGTTCCAGGAAAAGCCTGCCCCTGGAGAAGAGGTCTCCAATCGCATCAATGCCGGCGCATATATATTCGAACCGGAACTGCTGGACCGCATACCCGACGGGGTCGTGTCCCTGGAGCGGGACGTTTTCCCCAACGTGCTGGACCGTGGCCTGTACGGCTATGCCTTCCAGGGCTACTGGGTCGACGCCGGAACAAGGGAAAGCTTCCTCCGCGCCCAGCGGACCTTGCTGGACGTCGGCGGCGGCAGGGTGGCCTGCGCCGTGCGTCGCCTGTCAGGGGTCCGCATCTCTGGCAACAACATGATCGAAGCCGCTCATGTGGAGCCCAGTGCGATAGGGCCCAATGTGTACATAGAGAGGGGAGCGCAAGTGCACGACGGGGCGACGATCTCCAACAGCATGGTCATGGCGGGCGCGGTCATCGGCCGCGGGGCGACGATCTCCAACAGTATCATCGGTCCAGGAATGGTGGTGGAGGATGGCGCGGTCATAGCCGATGTGATTCTGGCATAGGTAGTCCATTCTAGGTTCATTTTATAAGGAGCATCCCCTTTACAGGCGTTGACTGGTCTACATGGGATCGAGCGATAAACTACTCGAGTTCATATCTGGACGAGGATTCAGGAAAGGCTGGACCGCATTCAATATCATCTTTTTCCTGTCGTTCATCATCCTCCCAACGGTATTCATTCTGTCCTCTGCGGTGACCGACTGGTCGGACATACAGGAACATGTCCTCAGCGACCCGGCCACCATGGACCTCATCATCAGCGCGGTAGTGGTGTCCTTCGAGATAGCCGCTATCGTCACCGTAATCGATTTCGTAGCGGGCCTTCCCGTCGCATGGATGATGGCCCGGAAGGAGTTCAGGGGCAAGCAGTTCCTTGACACCCTGATCGACATGCCTCTTGCGGTTCCCACCGCCGCATTAGGTTTCTCGGCAGCCATATTCTGGGCCGCCACGCCCAACCCGCCGCCCTTCTCCTTGTCGGCGATCTCATCGCCCATGCTGCTGATAGTCCTGCTGCATGTGGTGTTCTCCTACCCATACATGGTTCGCTCGCTGACCGCCATCCTAGGAGGTATCGATGAGACATACGAGACGGCGGGAAGGACCCTGGGAGCAAGCCGCCTGACCGCCGTCCGGACCATCACCCTTCCGCTGTTCCGAGCTGGCCTGGTGACCGGCGCCATCCTATGTTTCGCCCGTTCACTTAGCGAGACCGGCGGCACGATCATCGCCCTTGCCACCCTCTACGGCCGCAAGATGGTGGAGGGAGACTTCCAGACCGGGCCCACCCTCATCGGGCTGTGGAAGGATGCCTCGGTAGCCGACCCCACATTGGTGCCCGCCTTGACGTTCGTCAGCATACTATTGATCATCCTTGCGCTGGTGCTCCTTGTCGTGCTGAAGGTAGCCATCATGAAGGTAAGGGTACCGCTACGCAAGGTATGGCCCTCTCCGGAGAAATTGCTGAGCAGGGGCCTTTTCCCCAAGATCAAGGACACTTCGGCCATCCTCTTCCTCCTCATCGTCGTCATCGTCCCTTCGTTCTTCATCTTCACGTATGTTCTGACCGGCACTCCTTCCGATGCCGATTGGAACCCTTTCATTGACGCCTTGGTCACGTCGTTCGTGGTGGCTTCGGTGGTGACCGCCATAGACCTCGCGACAGGCATCCCCATGGCGCTGTACATCGCAAAGAACCGAACGAGCAAGCTCTCGCAGCTGCTAGATGTCTTCGTGAACATTCCTCTCATCGTGCCCACCGCCGCTTTGGGCTTCTCCCTGGGCCTGTTCTGGAACACGGTCGATCCGGCCGCGATGCCCCCCATCGTCCTGATCATCCTGTCGCATGTGGCCTTCACCTATCCACTCGTGGTCCGCAACGTGGTCGGAGCAGTGGAAGGGATCGACCCCGCATATGAGGAGACGGCCCGTACGCTTGGTGCCAAGCCGCTGCAGAGCTTCCGCAGGGTACTGCTTCCCATGATCAAGGGATCCATATTGGCAGGTGCCATCATGGCCTTCACCAGGAGCCTGGGGGAGACCGGGGCCACGCTGGCGGTCGTTGCCAACGCCAATACCGCACCGGTGTTCATCGTGAACCTGGTGAACGACCAGTCATATTACCTTGCGGCGATGGCCTGCATAATACTGATCATAATATCGTACGTGTTCATGCTGCTGCTGCGTCGCTTCACGCGCGAGGAGGTGGTATAAACGCCAACGGTGACGCTGAGCGGGATAGTGAAGAGGTTCTCCGACGTCACTGCCGCCGATGGGCTCGATCTGACGGTGAACGATCGGGAATACCTCTGCCTGCTGGGACCCACGGGTGCGGGCAAGACCACCGCGCTGAGGGTGATCGCCGGACTGACCGTGCCGGACGAGGGCAAGGTGTTGTTCGACGGGCGCGAAGTTACACACCTGGAGCCTGAGAAGAGGAACGCCGTACTGCTGTCGCAGACCTATTCACTATTCCCGACCATGACGGTGGCCGAGAACATCATGTTCGGACCGGACATACGGAAGGTCCCAGAGAAGGACAAGGAACAGATGCTCTTCTCGTTGCTGGACCTGGTCCGTCTGACCAGCCGGGCCGATTCATATCCCCGCGAACTGTCTGGAGGGATGCAGCAACGATGTGCGCTGGCCAGGGCCATAGCCACCAGTCCAGACGTCCTTCTGCTGGATGAGCCGCTACGTGCGCTGGATGCAAGGCTGCGGATCGACCTGCGAAGGGACCTGAAATCGCTGGCCAGGACATTGGGCCTGACGGTGGTGCATGTCACTCACGATCAGGACGAGGCCCTGGTCATGGCGGACCGCATCGCCATCATACGGGCCGGTAGGATCGTTCAAGTGGGAACGCCGGCAGAGGTGTTCGATGAGCCGGTGTCGCCCTTCGTGGCGAACTTCGTCGGTCAGTCCAACTTCTTCACCGGAACGGTCGTTCACTCTGGTCCAGAGGGTTCGGTGGTGGAGGATGAGGCGGGAAATAGGGTAAAGGCCCGCCCGACCGATGTGGCGGTAGGTGAGAAGGCGGTGCTGGCCGTCAAGGTCGGCCACACGCATCTGCTCAAATTGGATGCGGCGGCTCTAAAGGGCAAGATAGAAAGGATGCTGTTCGAGGGGCGCGTGGTCCATGTCGATGTCGATGTGGCGGGCGCGGGCCGTTTTTCCGCCAAGATCCCTGCCAGCTACCGAGGGCGCTATCAGGTGGGCGACGATGTCGGCATAGGTTGGAACAGGAACAAGGCCAAGGTCTTCCCCTACCCGGAGGGGGGCCTGGAGAACGAGCTGAAGGTGGACTAGATGCCGGTGGTCGAGCTGAAGGGTGTGAGCAAGCGTTTCGGCAAGGTGGTCGCATCATCCGATATAGATCTGCGGATCGAGGATGGAGAATACGTCACCATCCTGGGGCCGTCTGGATGCGGCAAGACGACGCTCATCCGCATGATCGCTGGCATCCTTGAACCTAGCGAAGGGCAGGTTCTCATCGGCGGGCGGGACATGAGCGGCATCCCCATAGAGGAAAGGGACATAGGATATGTGTTCCAGAACATCGCGTTGTTCCCCCACCTCAACATGCTGGAGAACGTGTCCTACGGGCCGATCGTGAAGGACATGAGCGAAGAGGACCGCCAGACTATACCTGTGCGATACCTTGAACTCGTCAACCTCCTCGACCGCATGAAGGTGTTCCCCTCCGCTCTATCTGGCGGCGAACAGCAGAAGGTGGCTCTGGCCCGAGCACTGGCGTCAGGCGCCCGGCTGCTGCTTCTGGACGAACCGCTGTCGGCGCTGGATGCCAGGGTGAGGATGGACCTTCGGTACGAGTTGAGGCGCATAACCAAGGACCTTGGGCTCACCGTCCTCCATGTCACTCACGATCAGGAGGAGGCGATGACCGTCTCGGACAGGATAGTGCTCATGCGGAACGGCCGCATAGTCGAGTCCAATACGCCGGAGATGATGTATCGGGCACCAAAGGAATTATTCACTGCCAACTTCATTGGGGAGACCAACCTATTGGCCGGCGTGGTCGTGGAGAACAGAGACGATCGCACCCTGGTCGAGGTGAGGGACGGTACGGTGGTGGAGGCGCAGCCAAGCAAGTTCGAACCCGGAGATGCGGTCGTCATCTCGGTCCGTCCAGAGCGGGTCCATGCTCTGGAAGAGGGGCTCAATGCCGTGGTGCGCACAATGTCCTTCATGGGTACGTATATAAGGATCACCGCAGAGGCCGATAGCGAGGACATCTTGGGATTTGATGTCCCAGTTCCGAGAGGTAGGGATTTTAACATCGGAGACAATGTCCATCTGGGTTGGAGCATGGCATCGGCGTTGTTGTATCCTAGACCCCCTGGAGGGATCGCGGAGGCTGTTAAACTTGAATGAGCGAAAGTCATTGCTGGAATGGTTCGGGGTAAGGCGTGAATCGATAATCAGGACTGGAATACGAAGCCATGCTATCGCGGTAGGGGACGCCGCCCTTGAGCTGAACAAGGCCATCTCCGCGCTATGCGGCAATGATGAAGAGGAGGCAACGGATGCGATCAAGCGACTCCTCATCGCGGAGAACACCGCCGATGAGCTGGAAGCATCGATAAGTGCCGATCTCAGCAAGGGGGACCTTGAACCCCGGGAGAGGGAGGACCTGCTCAGGCTGGTCCGCCGAATAGACTACATCTCGGATTGGGCCAAGGAGTCGGCGTTAAACCTTCAATTGATACTGGAGGCGGACGTCAGCGTCCCCTGCGACCTGTGGTCTCGCTATGCTGAGATGACGGAGGCCCTGGTCCAGGCGACCAAGGCCTTATTGGTCAGCCTTGAGAACCTGGGGGTCAACAACGACAAGGCCACCCAGGCCAGCCGCGAGGTGGAGAGGCAGGAGCACGTCATCGACGACCTATATTTCTCCACCAAGAAAGCGATCCTCTTCTCCGACACCGATCCCAGGGCTGTGTTCCTTCTCCGCGACATGCTGCATGGTATCGAGAACTCGGCGGACAGTTGCAAGGATGTAGCAGACATGATCTACATCCTGATCATATCAGATTCTCGAAAGGTCAGGTAGAGATGATGTCACAGCGACTGTTCGGGACCAACGGAGTGCGCGGCATAGTCAATGAGGACATGAACGTCCAGTTGGCGATGGACCTGGGCAAGGCCATAGGCACCTTCATGGGCGGAAAGGTGGCCATCGGCAGCGATCCCAGGACATCCGCAGACATGTTCAAGAGCGCGGTGTCCTGCGGGCTCATGTCGGCTGGTGCAGATGTCATCGACATAGGTATGGTCCCAACCCCGGTGTTGCAGTTCCATGTCAAGGACAATGCCCTTTCGGGCGGGGTCATGATCACGGCCTCCCACAATCCGCCGGAGTTCAACGGCATCAAGTGCGTGGACTCCGACGGTACCGAGATGCCGCGCCACAAGGAGGAACAGATCGAGCAGATATATTTCCAGAGGAGCTTCCGTTCGCAGGACTGGAGGGGCGTGGGAACGCTCCAACGGTCCACTGGAGCGGTCGATCCGTATCTGCGAAGTGTTAAGTCCCTTGTAGATGTGAAGGCCATCGACAGGTCCGGTCTAGAAGCCGTGCTGGACTGCGCCAACGGAGCCGGCTCTGCCGCCACACCGCAGCTGCTTGACGACCTTGGCGTAAGGGCCGTGACGCTCAATTCCAACCCCCGGGGAACGTTCCCGGGCCATCACAGCGAGCCGGTGGAGGAACACCTCCAGGACCTGATATCGTTGGTGAAGGCGTCCGGGGCCGATCTGGGAATAGCGCACGATGGCGATGCCGACAGAACGATCTTCATCGACGACCGCGGCCGATACCTGTACGGCGACCGGACACTGGCCATTGTGGCTGAGCACATGGTCAAGGAGAACGGCGGTGGAACGGTCGTTACGCCGGTCTCGTCGTCCATGGCCGTGGAGGATGCGGTCCGCAGGGCGGGCGGCGAGGTGGTCTACACCCGAGTGGGAGCCCCCGTGGTCGCGAGGAAGATGATAGAGATCGGAGCCGTCTTTGGAGGCGAGGAGAACGGCGGTCTCATCTTTCCACGCCATCAATATTGCCGTGACGGGGCAATGACGGTCGCCAAGCTGTTGGAGATCATCGCGCTGGAGGGCCCACTGTCCGAACTGGCGGACCGCGTCCCTCAATACTGCCAGGACAAGCGCAAATTGGCTTGCCCTGACGACAAGAAGGAAACGGTCCTCAGAGGACTGGTCGAACACTACCGCGGTGAGCGGGTGGATACCACTGACGGCGTCAAGATATTGTTCGAAGGCGGGTGGACGCTGGTCCGGCCCTCGGGGACCGAACCTCTCTTCCGCATATACTCGGAGGCACGAACGGAGGGAGAGGCTCAGAAACGTTCCTGCGAGTGCCAGTCGGTGCTGGAGGACCTGCTGAAGGACTGATCGAAACCCTTTCCCACTTCATTTTATTAAACGGTCACAGGGCAGGCCCGACAATCGGTGCGGGCGGAATTCAAGAAAAACATGGTTGTAACGATGCTTCCGCCGGACGGCGGAAGCGTGCCGGGATTACCCGGAGAGTTCTCAGCTTAGACCCTTGTGATCTTTCGCTTACCCATCGCAACCATGTACATGACTTCTTCGCCAGCCTGCAAAGAGTCCTTCAGCTCGGGATCGATAGGCATGGAGAAGTTCTCGAACGTCTCCAGGTCCATGATCTCAGCCTCATCGCCCATAATTGCCAGGATCTGCCCCTTCCTCTTATCGATCATGGGCACTTGGATCTTGTGTTTCACGGGATGAACGACGCTTCTCTTCTTGCCGTCAAAAAGACCTACCGCGTCGATGCGGCTCTTGGCTTCACCGTGCTTTCCTGGCTTGGAAGTGTCGATGGATAGGATCTTGCAGGGTTCATCGTCGATAAGCATATAGCGCCCAACTTTGAGCTCCCTGACCTCGGCCTGCGTCCACATAGTATATCGATTGAGGGAAATCACCCCCTGGTTATATATTTTATCACGCAGGACCCGACTGGACGGGCACCTGTGGGTGAGCATACGCCACTATGCCGTTGAATCGTCAGCCAACGATGTCCTCGGAAGCAGGTCCATTCACACATCCCTCGTCATACATCTTCATGATGAGGTGCGAAGGAAGTCCGTTGAGACGATGGGGTCGCTCCGGTGCCGAGATGCGACAATTCACGGAGATCGGACCATCGAGGCCTTCACCGGCGCCCCTTCCCCATCTTCCTGGGGCGGTCCTTCCCCCCTCTCCGCCTGCCTTCCTGGGGACGTCGTTTCTTCTCCACCGGAGGGTCTGGGTACTTGGACTGGATCTCCTCCACACGCCGTGCGATATCGTCGTTGAGAGAATCCCCGATGTACTCGCCCCCATAATAATCGACCCTGGCGGCGATGGCCAGCTTCCCTCCCATCACCCTCGCCACATTGCCCCTCTGCCAGTATGGCGCTCGGTGTACGGTCGGATGCTGGAATATTATTCCATGCTTGGGAGGCTTCTTACCTTGGCGGAGGTGCGCGAACATAGCCTTCTCCGCGCCGAGCAACTGTATGGTGCCTGCCGGCAGTGAAGCCAGGCGGCGCAATCCTCCGGCCAGGGAGATCAATCGGGCTCCCAGGCTGGGGCCGACCACGGCAGAGATGTTGGGCGCGGTCTCCTCCATGCGTCCCGCTATATACTCTTCCAGGGCCTCTTTCTCCTCATACAACGATGCAAGGGTGGCGGCATACGATCTGATGGCGGTCAGATCCTTCTCGTCCAGTTCTGCGCCGACGGACTCCAGCTGCAGGTCCAGAACGGACAGGACCTCCTCCCGGAGCCCATTCTGGGATATCAGTTCGGCATAGCGCCGCTCGCGAGCGTAGTCGCCTAGTTCCGGGAAGTGGAGGCCATACCACTCGTGGAGGCGCTCCGACATCAGATTGATCGTCTCGATGAGGTCGTCCATGCCGCGAACGGCCTGCAGGATGAACCGGTCGGCGGGAAGCGGCTCCCTGGTCCGTATCTTCCCCAGCTCCACCATGGCCTTCTGTCTCAGCTGTTGCGAGTAGCCGAAATCCTCGGCGCGGATGAAGGACGAGTCCAGGAACTCCGGCTTGCCCAGACTGGACATTCGAGGCTCCGCGACCTTCATGCGTTTGACCGCCAACCTCTCCTCTTCCGGAAGCAGTTCTCCCCTCTGGACCTTGGCCAGCTTGGCGGCTATGGCCACTGGGTCCTTCTCGAAGAGAACCTTCTTCACGATCCTGTCTCGGTCGACAAGGAAGACCCCGAACCACTTGGTGACCAGTATCATTCAGTTACCTCAATCGGCTCTCGGCCTTCTACTTTGCCATGGAGAGGATGCGTTCGACCTCCTCTTCCGGCAGGTCCTCGGGTTCACCCGCCCTCTCGGCCATTAGCTGCAGGGTGGCGATGTATTCAAGGGTCTCCATGCGGTTGAAGGCGTCCTGCAGGTCCCTCCCTGTCGCCAGGGCACCATGGCTCTGCATTATGCATGCCTTGGAGAAGCCCAGCTGACGTACCAGCTTCTCCGCCAGGTCGTCGGAGCCCGGAGTACCGTAGGCGATGATGGGGACGAAATCCCCCAGAACCATCAGGCCTTCAGGGGTGAGGGCCGTCCTCAATCTGCGGCCCAGCACCGCAAGGGTGGTGCACGACAGCGGGTGGCAATGGATGATGGCTCCGACCTCGGGCCGCGAGCGGTATATGCCGGTGTGGAACGGCGTCTCCATGGACGGCCTGTTGTTGCCCTCATATTCACCCGTCTCGATGTCCACCAGGATCATCTGTTCCGGGGCCAGCAGTCCCTTGCATGTTCCGGACGGTGTGATGAGCATGGTCCTCTTGTCCAGCCTGCAGCTCATATTGCCGCCGCTGCCGAAGGTCAGGCGCCTGTCGAAGGCCAGCCTTCCAGTGGCTGCCAGTTGCTTCCTGGCATCCTCCTCGTTCAAAGTTGCCCTGCCTCCTCGAACCTCACCTTGCGCACCTTGTCGATCTCCGACGGCAGCAGCACGCCCGCCTCGGTGATGAATCCCGTGACATACTTGGCCGGGGTCATGTCGAACGACGGGTTGAGCGCTACTGAACCCTTCGGGGCCAGGCGAGTTCGTCCCACCATCGTCACCTCCTCCTCCGCTCGTTCCTCGATGACGATCTGGTCTCCGGACGACAGGGAGAAGTCGAAGGTGGACAAGGGGGCGCATACATAGAACGGTATGCCCAGGGCGTTGGCGATGAGGGCCTTGTCGAAGGTGCCTATCTTGTTGGCGAAGTCGCCGTTGGCCGTGACTCGGTCGGCGCCCACCAGTATGATGTCGACACCTTCTCGCATGAAATGGGCGGATGCCCCGTCCGGTATGATGGCATGCGGGATGCCCTCGTTGTACAGTTCCCATGCCGTGAGCTTCATGCCCTGAAGGCGTGGACGGGTCTCGGACACGTACACGAATATGTGCCTACCTTCGGTCCAGGCGGTCCTGATGGGCGCCAGTGCGGTACCGATGTCCACGGTGGCGAGCGCGCCGGCGTTGCAGTGGGTCATGATGCGCGCCTCCTCTTCTATGAGGGCGGCGCCGTACTTTCCGATGAGGCGGCATCGCTCGACGATCTGGTCGGCATACATGTCCGCCGCTTCCACCGGATCATCGCCCAGTTCCAGCGAGCGGAGCATATGATCGATGGCATAGAAGAGATCATATGCGGTGGGGCGGGTGGACCTCAACACCTCGGCCGCCTTTCCCAGGTCCTCACCTTTCATTGCGGCCAGGGCCATACCGTAGGCCGCCGCTGCCCCGATGGAAGGTGCGCCTCGCACCGTCATGTTCCTGATGCACTCCGCCACCTGCAGGTGGTCCTCAAGATCCAGGATCCTGAACCGCTGAGGGATGAGACGTTGATCTATCATGCGGACCTTGCCGCCTTCGAACCAAACCGCCCTGACCTCCTTGCTGCTCTTCCCAGTAAGTACACGCATGCTAAGACCAGCATGTCATTCCCCGGAGATGTAGAAAAATATTGGTACTGAACATAGGATACGAACGTTCGTATTTCCTTGGGTAATTAGAAATAATCTCAGAGCGATTAGCGGTCTGTTGCTATGAAGAAGGGTGCAGCTCTCGACGTCTATTCCACTAGCTCCGGACTGAAGCAGATATCCAATCCGGTGAGGCAGAAGATATTGAGCGAGCTGCAGCGCCGAGACCTCAGCCTGTCCGAGATAGCTCAAATGACGGGAAAGGCCCAGTCCACCCTGTCGGTCCATCTGGACAAGATGGTCAAGGAAGGGCTTGTGGCATCCCGGGACGATCCTGCGGACAATCGCCGCAAGATATTCTATCTGGTCTCCAAGCCGGTAGGCTCCTCGGTCGTTCCCAGGGAAGACCTGACCAAGGCAATAAGCAGCATCATCGACAAGAGCGTCGGGAGTCCCTCCTCCTTCCTGAAGGGAGAGCTTCGCGCCCTCGTCATAGGGGTGGAGGCCATCGGCCTGAACATGGACCCTGTGCTCAAGGACGTGGGGAAGCATATAGGGACCCAACTGGCCAAGCACATGAGGTCCACAGAGATCAAGCCTCTCGTGGATGAGGTGAAGGAGTTCTTTGCCCGTCATGAGCTGGGCGAGTTGAGCGTGTACTCCCTGGTCCCTCTCACTCTCATCATAAAGGACGATTACGACTGCTCCGACATCCCCGACGTCGCCCGAACTCTATGCATACTCAACGAAGGCATTCTGGAGGCCATCTTCGATGCGAAGACCGGAGTGCCTCTCGGCGTCACACAGATGGAGTGTTTCGGCACCAAGTACAACTTCTGCAAGTTCGTGTTCGAGCCAACGCTATATGATTGAGAGGTCTCAGTACGGGCAGTTGCCGCGGTCCAGGTGGCTGTGCGAGCACAGGGGGTCCTCGCTGTAGGCGCTCCCGGCGAAATAGAACGCGTTCGCCCGGCAACCCCAGCACAGGTTGTTGTCGCACATGCTGCAGGTGACGCTCTCATCGTTCTCCCGATAGGGGGTGAAGAACAGAGATGACGCGTTGAAGCGGACGATCTCCTCCAAGCTCTGCTCCCTCAGATCCCCAAGGGTGCGTCGCAAGGAGTAGCATGATGAGACCCTCCCGTCCTGGGATACGAAGACGCAGGTGCCACAGTAATGTTTGGGGAAGTCCTGGCAGCCCATCCCCCTCCCGCCCAGGAATTTCTCATCTCGGAGGCGGTAGGCGGCGCTCACGTCCTCCGCACGGGGAAGGTATGAGTATATGGACCCGCGCTCATCAACAGGCTTCAGTGACATCAGGCAGGTGCTGATGCGGTACCTGCGATACATGAAGTCCATGGTCTTCTTGACATCCTCTGGCGTATGATGTGCGGTGAGCATGATGACGTTGGCCACATCGCAGGGCGACTTCCCTGCCTCCAGCAGCAGTTCCAGGCCGGAGATCGTGGCCCTTACCTGCCTGGGATGATAGGTGTAGCGGAGCGAGCTCAGGACCTTGGGGTCAAGGGAGTCAAGGTGCACCATGACGAACCCGTCCTGGGTGAGCTCGATGACGCGTTTCACCGTCACGATATCGTTCAGAAGAGGTCCGCACGTCCATAGGTTGTTCGTCATGCCCGCGTAGCGCACGCTTTGCATCAATTCGATCCAGTCGGGCCTCTCCAGGGGATCGCCCCCCATCCAGTCTACCTGCTTTATGCCGAGATTGGCAGCCTGGCGTATCAGGCTCTTGATCTCCCGGGTGGTGAGGGGCTCCTTGGCATCCATCACTCTGGCGTAACAATATGCGCAATCGGCCGAACATTCGCTGGTGCACTCTATCTGAAGACGATATGGTTCGTTGCGATCGAAGCAGGCTTTCTGCAATCTCGCCTGTTCGGAACTATCATTGAACAAAGCATCCAGTGCTTTTCCGCTCCTCGACAGGAACGCACCTCCGGCTGGGGTGAGCCATTATCCATAACCGTTTAATAAGCTTTGGTGAAGAGGTTAGCAAGTGGCCGATGATGTATCTTCCCGAATGTTCCGTTCATACCTCTTCATCCACTATCCAGTCGACATCACCAAACTCTTCGTGAAGCAGGACGTTCCCTTCCTGGATCATCAGACCGTATCGTTTCGCCTTCGATACATCGTCCGTCTTCTTACCCTCTTCATCGGTGAGTACGATGGTGACCTTGGCTGCGGGATGTGCGCTGAGCAGTCTCTGCAGGTCCTCTCGCAGTCCCTCGAACTCGCTACGGGTGAGCCCACCTGGCATGGGCGGTCTCTCGTCTTCCATGCTCATACCTGTTGGGAATGACCAATGTGGCTATAAGCATCACGAACGGCCTGCCCGACGCTTAGCTTCCGCTACTATCTGGCGGAGACTTCGGGCAGATGCCTCTATATCGTCCTGGGACACCACCGCGGATATCACGGCGATGCCATCCGCGCCGGCCTCGATCACGCTGGCCGCATTGGATCCATCGATCCCTCCGATGGCCACCACCGGGATCGACACGGCATCCTTCATCCTCGACAGCATCTCGAGGCCGCGGCCGGGACCCGCGTCGTCCTTGGAGCCCGTGCTGAACACCGGGCTAAGCGCAACATAGCTGGCACCTTCCTCCTCTGCCCTGACGGCTTCGCTCACCGTACCGACCGAGGCGCCCACGATCATGCTGGGCGGTAAAATTCTCCTGACAGCGGCCACGGGCATGTCGTCCTGCCCCAGATGCACACCGTCGGCATTCGAGGCCAGTGCGATGTCCGGGCGGTCGTTGACGATCAGCAGCGCTCCCATCCTGGCGGTCAACTCCCGAAGGTCCGATGCGAGGGCGAGCAATCCCCTATCGTCCATGTCCTTGTCTCGAAGCTGTATGACATCGGCTCCTCCAGCCAGTGCCATCTCCACGACCTCGTGATGGGACCTCCCTTTTGCTTGCTTGCGGTCAGTGACCACGTATAGGTCCAGCCTCAAACGCTCACTTCCCTCACCTTTGCCTCCTTCATGTCCTCGGGCTTGAGGGCCGCCACCGCATCCAATAGGGCGATCTTGAACGAGGCGGGCCCTATGGCGTTCCTGGCCGCCCGCTCTCCCGCTATTCCGAAGGCGACCAATGCTGCCGCCGAGGAGATCATGAGGTCGTCCGCGACAGCCGCGAACGATCCAACGAGCGAGGACGCCATGCAGCCGGTCCCGGAGACTGCACCCATCAGCGGATGTCCGCTATCCACCAATATGGCATCCGTCCCGTCGGTTATGATGTCCGTGGCGCCGCTCATCACGACCACTGAACCGGTGGCATTTGCGAGCCGGGACGCGGCGATCATGGGATCTCCCGAGATGCCTCCGGAATCCACTCCCCGGACCACTCCGCCGGAGCCTGCAAGGACGCCGATCTCCCCTGCGTTCCCTTTTATCACCGCAACGTCCAGTTCCTCAAGCAGACGGCGGGCGGCGTTGGTGCGCATGCTGGTGGCGCCTGCTCCCACGGGATCGAGGATGACGGGTATGGAGTGTTCGTTCGCCCTGCGCCCGGCGATGAGCATCGCCTCCACCTGTTCCTTCCTCAAGGTGCCGATGTTGAGCACGAGGGCTCCAGCCATCGACACCATCTCCTCCACCTCTTCCTTGGCCTCTGCCATGACGGGGGAGGCGCCGATGCACAGCGTGATGTTGGCGCAGTCGTTTACTGTCACGTAGTTGGTTATATGGTGGACCAGGGGATGCTTCTCTCGAAGTGTCGCTAGCAGTTCTCCAGAGGACCGTTCGAAGGAGGACGCGTTCTTTTTCACGAGGATCGGCAAGAAGTCGAATAAGTGCTATTTCAGGCTTATCAATGCTCTTCTAGCTCGACGGTCCGTGATGCAGGGCGAGGGGCGAGCATCGAAAGGAACGTCCGATTTGCGAAACGCGACGACCATCGGAGGGACGATGAGATGCGGCGATGTGTCCTCCAACCTCCCGTTCGCCGATGGGCATCGGGGAAAGCGGTGTCGGGGAGCCGCATGGCACACCTGCCGATCTGACCATGCAGGTATGCCGCCCGATGCTCTCTCGACGGTCTGCATCGGGCTGGCCAGAGCTCACTCCTCTGACGGTTCCTGCTGCGTCACGCAGTGGAAGCCGCCGTAGCCATACACAAGGTCCCGCGCATAGATGGGTACGATGCGATGATTAGGCATCGCCCTCTCCAAGATCCTTAACGCCACGGCATCGTTGATGTCATTGAACGTCGGGAGCAGCACCACGCCGTTGCCGATGTAGAAGTTGGCATAGCTTGCAGGCAGTACGCGGTCTTCATCCGGCAAAGGTATCGGGGCGGGCATGGGCAGCGTGAGCACCTTGAGCGAGCGTCCATCCTTGGTGCGGAAGTTCCTCAATATTTCGAGGTTGGTGCGCAGCACCTCGGAGTTGTGGCTGCTCCCTCGAGGGGAGAACGCGCACACCACGGTATCCTCGGACACGAAGCGAGCGAAGTCATCGACATGTCCATCGGTATCATCTCCTTCGATGCCGGATTTCAACCAGACGACCTCGTCCACGCCGAGGTATTCCCTCAGATATCCTTCGATGCCCTCTCGATCAAGATGTGGATTGCGGTTCTCGTTCAGCAGGCACTGCTCGGTCGTCAGTACGATGCCAGCACCGTTGACGTCGATGGAACCTCCTTCCATCACTATGCCTGGACGGAACGTCGGCAGTCCGGTCGAACGGACGACCTCCTCGCCTGCCACATCGTCATAGATCAGATCGTCATATTTTTCGCCCCAGGCGTTGAACTTCCATTTCACCGCGGCCTTCTTACCGGTCTCCCGGTGCAGGAGGAACGTCGGTCCATAATCACGTATCCATACGTCAGAGGATCTGATATGGAGGAACAGCACGTTGCGCATGTTCGCTCCAGCCCTCTCCAGCATCGGCCTGATGCGCTCTTCGCTCTCCTCATCGTCGACAAGTATCTTGACCAGTTCCACACGGCTCAGCGCCTCCACCATGGAGCAGTAGGTCTGCTCCACTCCGGTCAGCACGTCGCCTGGAAATGTCAAAGGGTTCTTGGGCCAGGATAGCCAGGTTGCATCATGTCGAGCCCATTCGGCCGGCATGCGATATCCGGCTGCACGGGGGGTCTGTTCCATATTCTCATCTCCTCTCGGTTATTCGGCCGTAGCACTCTGGGCGGCGGTTGCGGAAGAATCCCCATCCCTCCCGGATCTGGCGGCCGTGCTCCAGATCGATCTTGGCCAGGATTATCTCCTCTCCATCTCCCGCCTTCGCGATGGTCCTTCCAAAGGCGTCCACTACGAAGCTGCCTCCCCAGAACTCCATATGCCCTTCTCGTCCAACGCGGTTGGCGGCAGCCACCACCACGCTGTTGGCGATGGCATGTCCGCGCATGACGTTCTCCCAGGCAAATTGCCAATCCCCTTCGCTCTGTTCTATATGGTCCGACAGTCCGATGGCGGTAGGGTAGAACAGCATCTGTGCGCCCTCCAGGGCGCATATCCGGGCGGCCTCTGGAAACCATTGGTCGAAACATATGAGGGGCGATATCGATCCATGAGGGGTCTCGATGACCTTGAAGCCCGTATCCCCCCTTTCGAAGTAGGATTGTTCGTAGAAGTTCTCATCGTATGGTATGTGGGTCTTGCGATATGTTCCCAATAGGGAGCCGTCCTTACCATGAACTAGGGCGGTGTTGAAGAAATGTCCTCCGGCCCGTTCGTATATGGATCCTCCCACCAGCACGACGTCGTTGTCCTTGGCCATGACGGACAGCGCATCGGAGACCATGCCGGGGATCGTATCGTGAGGGGCCTTATCCCTCTCTGACGCGCTATTGATGTCATGCTGTGGAAAGTACGGGGTTGAAAAGAGCTCGGGGAGGCACACTATCTGGGCGCCGCCTTCTGCCGCCTCCCTCACCATGGCCGCCGCCTTGCGCAGGTTGACACTCGGATCGGACGCCATGCTCATCTGGACAATGCCTAGGACGACCTCATTGTTCATATGATGCCCTCTCTTGATGCTTCCACGCCATAGAGGCTCTGCTTATTAGAGCCTTTCCTGAGCTGGCATCGCTGCCAGACCACGCTCAGTTCTTCATGATCTCCAAGGCGCTTGCGGCGCTCTTGCTGACATAAGGGCTGCGATCGCAGGTGAGCTTCTCCAGACGTTCCACCGCCAGAGGACTGCTCATGTGCAGATGGTGGGCGAACTGTTCCAAGGCCCAGGAGCTCGTCCCTCTCACCATGGCATCCCGGTCCAACAAAAGCTCGGTCAGATAGCCGACGGAAGATTGTACGCCAACCCTCATGGACGCGAGCTCTCCAAGGGTCCACGCTGCGTTCTCCCTTACCTCGGCGTCCTTGTCCTTGGTCAATGCGTTCAAGAGGTCGAACGGCCAGAACGCCTCCACCTTGTTCTGAGCCATCTTGGCCATGATGCGCGATGCCCGCTGGCGATCCTCCACGATAGGCGACCGGAGGAGAACCGTCAGGCTTGGCAAGGATGTGGCGTCCACGTCCTTCGATCGAGCCAGCTCATCCATCCTCTTCAGTGCGGAGTGACGGACCTCAATATCGCTGGATATGATGTCTAGGTTCAGTCTTTCCAGTTCGGGAGATCCCATGTGGTTCACTCTTTTTCCCTTTTCTGAACGAGGCCGATATCACCTGCATGGGCACGGCCACAAGCCTGTGTCCATGACGTGCCATCGACCCTGAATATGGTCAGGTTAGGCAAGGGCTATCGTCAGCTCCCATGCATAACTCGACATGTAATTCGGCCGTAATCTTCAGGGACTTTATAATATGTTGCCGAGTCATTATAGAAAAAAGTGTCCCATGAAGGAAGTTTGTCAGGTCGACGGGCCGGCCTTCCATGGACGTCACGTGGTCATGGACGTATCAAACGCCAAGACGCATCCGCCCTCTCATCTGCCATCGCCTTGCCGATGTCGACGGGCCGCCATGTTTCCGGAACGATGAGGCCCGAGACTATGATGTGCATTAGATGTCCGATCGTACGAGTTCGACCGGATGGGCGGTCAGGGAGGAGATGTCGATGAGCGTCGGACAGCTCATCTGCAATGACCTGGGGAAGGTGTACGATGGTGGGAAGAGGGCATTGTCGTCCGTCAGCTTCAGCGTTCCAACCGAAGGGATCTTTTCCATAATCGGCCGGAACGGCGCCGGAAAGACGACCCTGGTGCGTATCCTCGCCACCCTTCTGGAGCCAAGTTATGGAACGGCCAGCATAGACGGCCTAGACGTCATGGAGGATGCCGATGAGCTCAGAACGAGGATGGCCATAGTGCCTCAGGAAGGACGCCCCCTTCCATGGCTGACCCCCCTGCAGACCATATCCTCATATCTTATGTGGAGGGGTGAAAGCTACAGGGTCTCCCGAAGGAAGGCGGAGGAGGCGCTGGCCCTGGTGGGCCTGGAGGACGTGCGTGATAGGCTGAACTACAAACTGTCAGGGGGAATGAAGCGCAAGTCGCTGCTGGCCATGGTGATGGCGTCCGATGCCGAGATAATCTTCCTGGACGAGCCGACCACAGGCCTGGACCCCATATCCCGGCAGGTCGTATGGGACCTGCTATCTCGTTTGAGCAGGGACCGCTTCGTCTTCCTCACCACTCATTATCTGGAAGAGGCCGAATCGGTTGCCGGTCGCATCGGAATATTCGAAGAGGGCTCGCTTCTCGCCTTGGGCAACATGGACGAACTGCGCGCCAGCATGAGGTATCAATATAGCGTCCGGGTGTCCAGCGGGATCGAGCTGCCGGAGGTCGACGGCCGGGTGCTGAAGGGTCGGGATGGCCGGGTCCAGATACTCACCACCCGGGAGGAGGCCGTGCGTCTCTCCGACCAGTTCATCGGACGCGACATAAGGTTCTCGGTGAACCCGGTGACGCTCGATGACATCTTCTACCACCTTGCGGGAAGGGAGATACACAATTACGAAGAGGACGGCGAAGGAGGCGGTTGGCCGTGATCCGGTCGGGGAATCAGGTCATGGCCTCCATACTTGTCAACGCCATTTATGAGATGAGGAACTACCCAGTGGTGCTGTTGAACACCGTGCTTTCCCCGCTGTCGTTTCTCGTCCTGATATTCCTGATAAGCGATGGCGCATTGCTCGGGGAGGCGATCCTGGGCGGCCTGATAATGTCCATGTTCCAGAGCGGCATCTCCCTGCAGACCGACCTGTCCCACCTCAAGAACGATTTCAAACTTCAGGAGATCGTGGTGAGCTCACCCACCCGCCCCTCGATCTACGTGGCAGGGATGGCCTTGTCCGAGATCATATACTCGTCCCCGGCCATCATCATCCTGGCCATATTGTTCGCCATAAGCATTCATGTGCCTTTCATCCAAGTGGCCGGAATCGTCCTAGTCCTCTTGATGGTGTTCCTCTCGTCCGTTGCACTGAGCTTCGCTCTGGCCACGATCTCTACCGACATCGTACAGAGCTATTCGTTCAGCAGACTGATCACGATCCTCCTCACCTCACTGGCACCGGTGTACTACCCCATCACTCTGATACCGGAACCGCTCCAGTTCCTCGCATACCTTTCACCGACCACCTATGCTGCGCAACTCGCCCAACACCTGGGCGGGCTGACGCAGGTCTCACCAGATATGTTCATCTTCGATTGGGCGGTGCTGATGGTCTTCACCACCGTGTTCTTATGGGCCGGGATCCGGAAGGCAAGATGGAGAGATGTTTGATGAAGGATGTGCCGATAGCTCATCGCCGATCCCCCCACCGAATGGAAGTTCTGCGATGTACGCACGACCGTCAACGGCACCGGTCTTCGAAACTTACAGGGCGGGATGCCCTGTCGTACGACCGATCGAGGCAGAAGCCGAACCGCAATGGCAGGTGTTGAGATCCAACGATCGATGCCAGCAGAGACGCTTCGGTCCGACACGGCCCCATCTGTCGATGCCGTATGCAAGATGGGCCGAAGCGCCTTAGCATCGTCCACTCGGGCCGGGTGAAGAACGATCGACCCGTGGTCGGCACCACACTCCAGCAGGACTTCATCCAGGGCATTTAGGTCCAGAACATCTGCGGACCTATCGGGCTGGGGAAGGATAGCATTGATTCGTATGGAGGCCACATGCACCGATCCTCTGCAAGCGCGGACCAACGTTGAAGTCGTCAGCAGCTTTACTGCGCCGAGATTCCTTGAAGCTGGGATGGGCCACCAACCTTCCCCTTGGCCTTCGCGAGCTCCTTGGTCCTTTCGATCCCCTTTGCCAACATCGCCAACGTCCCTTCCCGGCACTCCCATCTCAGGTCGAGCTCATCCGCGAACTGCTTGGACATGTCGATGCATTCCTGGACGTTCCCTAGCCTATCATCGATGAACAAGACCCTGGAATATCCGTCGAACATCACCCTGAGGTACCAGTCGATGTCGATGCCCACCTCCTCGTAGTTGGGCATCTTCTTCCTCATCTCCTTCTCGAACCATTCCCGGTTCATCCTGGCAAAATAAGGAGTATGGTACATGGTCCCGGCACACATCTTCCGCTCCTTTTCATATTCAGCGGGCGTCAGGAGCACACCGATGCAATCGTCCGCGTCCAACCGGACGGTGGGCACCCTCATCTCCTCGGTCACTTCCGCGAGAGAATTGCATATGCCATAGCCAAGCAGGACGGCGTCGACCTTTCCCTCCAGGGCATTGACCTTCTCTATGACCGTCTTCTTCAACACCTCGGGATGTTCGTGAAGGCCGAACTCAAGGTACTCCTTGTGAACTATGTCGCGATCATCCTTGATCAGGTGTTCAAGGCCTCTTTCGAAGGTCTCGCATGCAATGACGCCTATCTTCATGCCATCACCCGGCCGCACCAGACATTCATCCGATGCCTCTCCTAACATGTTCACAAGAGGCTGGAAATACATTAATATTACGACGTAATAACTTACTATTACGGTGAGGCCATCTCGAACGAAGATATCGACAGGCGGTTAGAGGCCCTCTTAGATGAGGTAAGGCAGCTCAACAGCTCGGTCGTACGATTGAGGCATGACGATTATCGCATGGTGTTCGGAGAACAGATAAGACGGATCCTCATCGAGAGGGTAGAGCGTCATTTTGCAAGAAGAAGTACGAACGTCATCGATGAAGACGATGAAGGGAGCAGGCTCAAGGAATCATTGGTCAGACTGGTCGACAGGGTCGTCGAATCCTATCAGCGGGATGGAACGGTGACCGCATCGCTCCTTCTCGACGAGCTGGGCGGATCGCTCGACCGATCCTCCATGAACGTTCCCGATCGGACCTTTGTCTCCGAACTGCTCGATCAGATGCGAGACTACTTCATCACCTCGAACAAGCTCTCCTGGCAGGTAGACGACCCGACTCGCCGCAACAGCCTCTTCTCCGGGGGCAAGAGCGACCCCTCGCCTGAACTGGTCGAGAAAACTCTGAGTCCTTTGGCCAGCGCCAGGAGGATCGATCTGCTGCGGCGCCTGTCGAATGAGAGTGACAGTCTGGCCGGCCTCAGTAGGGGAACGGGGATGCAGAAAGGTCATCTCCAGTTCCATCTGAGGATCTTGTTGAAGGCGGGGCTCGTTCAATACGATAGGAAGAGCCGCCTGTATTCCATAACTTCCCAGGGGGCCGTTGCGATAGATGAGATCTCAAGGCTCATCTGTCGGCTGGCTCCGGCAGAGCACAGTGGGGCGAAATGATGTCCATGGCGGCCCCAGCCGCGGAGGACCTGGGAACTGATCGAATTCTCGGCTTTATTGTTCGAATGGAGATGATCGGCCAAGCAGGGACGCTCATCGTTCGCACCGTCACATGACATAAAGTTATTATAATATTGTAGCGTGTACGATACTGTATAACGTACAGTATGCAAGGTGGTGCAATGACGAAAGGGTCCACGGAAGAGCTGGTCGATTCGCTGTTGGTCGAGCTCAGGCGCGGAACCCTCGTACTGACGGTCCTCAGTCAGTTGGAGCATCCGGAGTACGGATATTCTCTGGTCCAGAAGCTCGAGGAGAAGGATGCCGCGATCGAGCCAGGGACGCTATATCCCCTGCTCCGCAGATTGGAGAAACAGAACCTACTAGTCAGCCAGTGGGACACCTCGGATAGTCGCCCGAGGAAGTATTACAAGCTCAGCAAGGAAGGCAAGGAAGTGTACGAGCGCTTGAAGATGGAGTGGCTGAACCTATCCAAGAAGCTCGAGGTTCTCATGGGAGGGGAGAATGATGGATCTGATTGAGCGATACATCCAGGCCGTGACCGAACGGCTGCCGGATGGCACAAGGGACGACGTCGCGAGGGAACTACGCGCCAATATAGAAGATATGCTGCCCGATGAAGCTGGTGAAGAGGACGTACGAGAGGTCCTCGAGAAGCTGGGGAGTCCGTCGGCCCTCGCCAACGAGTATAGGCAGTCGAAGAGGTATCTCATCGGCCCGGCCATGTACGATGCTTACATCGACGTGTTGAAGATAGTCCTGTGCATCGCCCCTGTGGCCCTTGCATTCATATCCCTGGCCGGGGCCGTACTGGAACCTTCCGGCGGGAGTTATGTCGACTATGCCGCCGCCTTCATCGGTGGGGCGGTTCAAGGCGTCCTCCACTCCTTCCTATGGGTCACGCTGGTCTTCGCCATACTGGAGCGGGCAGGCATGGACGAAGGGAACCTGTCTTTCAACAAGAAGGAATGGTCGGTGGACGACCTTCCGTCAGCGGTCCAGAGCCCCATGGGCAGGATAGATCGCGTCGGGGAGGTGGCCTCCATCATCTTCATCGTCGGTTTCGTCCTCGTGATCTCGCTCATGCCCGAACTGTTCGGCTGGTGGGAGCAGACGGACGGAAGCTGGCAGGTCTTCCCTGTGTTCGACCTCGCCCGGCTGGAGGCATACGTCCCGGCCATAGTGCTCTTGGCGATAATTGGATTCTGCCTATCCGTTTACAAGATAGTGGCAGGCAGGTGGACCGTACCGTTGGCGGTCGCGAACACGCTGTTCAACCTTGCGTTCGTGATCCTGGCCTGCCTTGCGATCACCGACAGCGGCCTATGGAATCAAGAGTTCATCTCCCACATGGAAGGGGTCTTCGAGATCTCAGCTGGCACCCTGGAGGCGATCATGGAAGCCGGCAGGACGGCTGCGGTCGTGATAGCCATCCTGTTAGGCGTCCTCGACAGCATCATGGGCTTCTTGAAGAGCAAGGATGTCCGTCTGCGCGACTTGCCCGACAAGGTGCTGGGATTGATGGGAGCGGAGAGGTAGGCGAGCAGGAGGGGATGAAAGGGGTACGAGAACCCCTCGATCGTCCTGAGCGGTCGGTCTTAGGGTATGCGTTGCGAACCGTCCGTTCTCGAATTGCGCGTCGTCTGGTGCAGTACGCTCGTCCATGCCGGAGAGCGCCGTTCCGCGAGCGCATGCCTGTTCGCACCTTGGAAAGAAGGCCCACGGAAGTTGATGCATGATGCTGGAAATGTGCGAACGGGCTAAAACAAAGTCATGAAGAGATAAGTGAGTGGGCTCAGCCGGATTCGAACCGGCGACCTCCTCCGTGTCAGGGAGACGTCATAGCCACTAGACCATGAGCCCATTGCGGTTCTGGTTTTTGCCCATATACCGTCCTTACCTAAATCCTTTTCGCTCCAAGCCAGATGGACAGACATGATCTTGACCGGATCGCCCATCGCCATTATCGCACCTTTTCACCATCGCAACACCTCCTCCGATCGGTCAAACCGATCGAGGGGGCGTCATTCGCCACGACATTCATTCCGACGTGCTGGTGGACAGGACGAGGGTGATGCCGATCGAGAGCAGCATCGCGCCCGCGAAAGACCATCCGATTATCGCAGCAAGGTGAAGAATGGCTTCACCAGGCAGCGCTGGTGACGACCCAGGGGCGGCGCTTAGAACCGAGATCACCATGGACAACGCCCCTGCTGATAGGAGGGCGAGCCCGATGAGCTTGGACCCCATGACGCTTACCTCGCCATCTCTGCCTGGACCATGGACCCGCTTCGCATGGCGGGAGGGCTACCTATCTTGACATCTCCCCCGTTCGGCACAAGGTATTCACCCCTGGCAAGCAGGACGATGCTTTCGGCCACCTTCTCGGGCGGATCCCCATGAAAGCCCGTCATCCGCGTTGCCGTCGCACCGGGAAACACATTGTACACCTTGCGGGGCCCTATTTCCTCTGCCAGCGTACGGCTGAAAGAGATCATGCCGCCCTTGGAGGCCGCGTACACTCCCAGGTCGGGGTATCCTCGATGGGCAGTCAGGCTAACGACGTTTATCACCATCTTGCGCAAGTGCGGAAGACAGGTCCGTGTCATCTTGATGGTCCCTTCCAGGTTGATGCGCAACTGCTGTTCTATGTCCTCGAAGGTCTGCTCTTCCACCGGCTTCCTTTCGATGACCCCGGCGTTGTTCACCAGGACGTCGATGTGTCCCATCTCGCCTACGGTGTCGGCGACCGCCTTTCGTATGTTGACATCGTCCCTGAGGTCAAGGCGCAGCACCATGGTCCCCCGTGCTCCCCTCCTCTGGCACTCCTCTGCGGCCTCCCAGGCCTCTTCCTCGTCTCGATGGTATGTTATGACGATCCGGCTCCCCTCTTCCGAGAACCGGAGGGCGGTCGCTCGTCCTATCCCGATGCTGGAGCCAGTGATGAGTATGACATTGTCTCTGAGCGTGCCGTTCATGGTCATCCGTTGCCAACGCGAGGTATAAAAACCATGAACCGCCAGCGACATGTGGGACTCAGTCCCAATGACCTAGCCGCTCGAAACTGAGCGCCACCTTGAGGCACTCGGGGCAGACGTGGCGCCCCTCGGTAAGAACGTCGGTGGAGTCCTCAGCCACCGATACGGCCTGCGATGGGTCGGCGAAGAACAACATCGAGAACTGCCGGTCGCCGTAGAACACAACCTCCGTCCCGCACCTGCGGCAAAGCTGTGGAGGATGCCTTCGGTCCCTCAGCTTGAACGAGAAGCATTCTGGACAGATGGAGGGTTCCATCGAATGATCTCCAGCACCTATGAACCCGAACCCCGTGTAGAGGTCCTCGGAGACAAATCCGCACTGCGAACAGATCGCCCTGAGTATATCTCCCATCTTCCCATCCGGCCAGGATATAGGTCTGGGTGCATAAAACTCTCACGGCGGAGCAAGCCTCAGGCACCTATTCAACGGTCGCCGATGGCCGCCTGAAAACTTATAAAAGGAAATCCCCTCATGTGGGGCAGATTTGGATGCCAGAGATATTGCTTTTCACCAAACCGGACTGTCAGAAGTGCGATTACATCAAGGAGCGGATTCCCACTGGACTTGACATAACCTATGTGGACACTTCCACTCCAGAGGGGCTTGCCGAGGCCGCCTACTACGAGATCCTGGGCAAGAACGTGCCGATCCTTGTGGTGGATGAGCAGGTGGTGGAGGGTGCGATCGCCATCATGTCAAAGCTGAAGGAACTGGCCAATGGAAAGGCCTGAGGATCGGAACCGCTGCGATGCTGGCTCTAGGGATAGAAGGAACCGCACACACTTGCGGCGTGGGGATAATCGACGAGGAAGCCAACGTTCTGGCCAATGAGCTGGACATGTATCGGCCGGAGAAGGGAGGCATACATCCCCGTGAAGCCGCAAACCATCATTCTGACGTGGTCGTCCCCCTGATAAGAAAGGCCGTTCAGACCGCTGGGATCGATCTGGCGGACATCGATGTGATATCGTTCTCTCGCGGTCCTGGCCTAGGTCCATGCCTGCGCACGGTGGCCACGGCCGCACGCGCCCTTGCGATCTCTCTCGGAAAGCCTCTTCTGGGCGTGAACCATTGCGTATCCCATCTGGAGATAGGGGTCGCCAAGACCGAGGCGGTCGATCCGGTCCTGCTGTACGCATCGGGCGGCAACACACAGGTAATATCTTTCAACACTGGCCGTTATCGCATCTTCGGTGAGACGCTGGATATCGGCATCGGCAACATGCTGGATAAGCTCGGACGGGAGCTCGGCATCGGTTATTACGCCGGTCCAACGATAGAGAAGCTGGCGCTTGGAGGAAAGAAGCTTCTGGACCTTCCATACTCGGTCAAGGGCATGGACCTGGCCTTCTCGGGCATCATGACCGCCGCTCTAGCCCACCGCGCAAAGGGCGAGAGCCTCGAGGACATATGCTTCTCCGTGCAGGAGACATGCTTCGCCATGCTGACCGAGGTGACGGAGCGCGCCATGGCACACATCGAGAAGGACGAAGTGCTGCTAGGCGGTGGCGTGGTGCAGAACAAGCGCCTCAGGTCGATGGTGGCAACCATGGCCGAGGAGCGGGGTGCGCGCATGTATGTGCCGGAACCGAAGCTGTGCGTGGACAACGGGGCAATGATCGCGTGGACCGGCCTGGTGATGCACCGCGCCGGAGTTCGCATGAGCGTTTCCGACACGAAGGTGGACCAGCGTTTCCGCACGGACGAGGTCGAGGTGCTGTGGCGCTGATCTAGGTCTCCTTCTTGCTCTTCTGCTTCCCGATGATGCCATCGACCAGAGCGAGGAACTCCTCCTCACGTCCGATGGGCACGGTTGCTCCAGCGGCTATGCGGTGGCCGCCACCGAAGCCACCCACTTTATTGGCGCCTTCTCGCATGGCCGCGGCAAGGTCCACTCCCTGCTCGAGGAGCTGGAAGGTGCCTCGTGACGACACCTTCACCCCTTCGTCATGGGTGGAGAGGGCTATCGTGGCCTTGTTGCGATCGCCCAGGTACTGCATGGTCACCCCGGACAGTATGCCTGACAGGCCCAGGTTCTCGTTGACGAAATATTGTATGTTCTCCATCGCGGTGACGCCCTCGCGGGCGATGCGCTCCAGGCCTGTCATGACCTCGTCGACATACTCGGCGCGAAGCTTCCTTGCTCCATCCAGCGCGTCCTGGTCGCCCAGGGTCAGCGCCAGTCCCATGCCTTCGTTGTTCGAGCGGCCGCAGGCGTTGAGAAGCGAAGCCAGGTCTCCCGCCTCCATTCCCGTCTGGGGGAAGAAGTAGCGTTCATGTACGACCTCTTCAAGGGTGGCCGCGGGAACCCCCTGCTCCACCAGTTTCAGCGCGATGAGGCTGGACAGCTTCCTGGCCTGGACCTCGTCAAGGTCTCGTGCAGAGGCCTCGGCGTCGATCCCTGCCTCTACCAGCAGTTTCCTTGCACCCTCCCGGTCGCCGCTCACCCCCTTGATGTACGGATCGGTGGAGGCGTACAGTCCCTCCAGAAGTTTGCCTGACGGGTAAAGGGAGCCGGGGACCGCCTCGATGACGCCTCTCTTGCTTCCCTCTTCGAACAACCATTTGTTTATGCCAAGGAGGCCTCGGATGGCCTGTCGGTCGCCGCTTATCCCTGCGAAAGCGATATGCAACAGGTCCCAGTTCCCTTCATCGACGTTCACGGCGAACAGCATGCACATGGCCGAAGCTGACGCCGAGGTCATGCCATCGATGCCCACGATATGCGGATTGATGTGGACGACCTTATCGGAGTCGCGCAGTGGTGCGTGGTGGTCGAGCACGATCGCCTTGCATCCGGTCGCCTCTATCGCGTCCAGGTGGGAGGAGCCCATGTCCGAGAAGATCAAGAGCTCGCTGCCCTCTGCCGCTTCCTGCACGATCTGCTCGGTGAGCCCCTTCACCAGCGTGGCATGGAACCGCTTTCCGGCCTTCAGAATAGCATTGCAAAGCACGCCGGCTGAGGATATGCCGTCGGCATCGTAATGAGAAATGATGCGGACCTCCGATGAGCGTTCCAGCTCCTCCTTTGCGATGGAGATCCGGGAAAGGAGTTTTTCAGGGAGCTGTGCCCCTGGTTCCATTCGGATCACTCGAGAAGCAGCTCGGCGGTCTTAATGGAATACTGCCAGTCAGCAGGAAGGTAGCCAACGCGCTTGTAGTACCTTACAAGGCGGCGGATCTTGGACTCCACCATCTGCATGTTCCTCTTGTTGGCGACGTCCTTGTTGTTCTCGCTGAGATGGTTCTGCAGGCCTATGGCCTTCCTCATCAGGGCAGAGAGGTCGTCGGGGATGGCCGGCTTGAGATCGTTCTCCGCTATGATGTCACTGATCGTCTTCCCGGTGGCCAGCTTGACGTCGGGAACGGCATGCTGGTCCCTCAGCACTATGCCGATGCGGGAGGCGCTTGCCCCGTCGCGGGCCATCTTCACTATCAATTCGGTGATCTCATCCTTGCTGAGCGATACCCACTCGGGGTTCTCGGTGATGAGGGGGCGATGAGATGCGGACTTCCCCCTTCTCCTTGCATGCATACGAGCCATGTGAATCCTCCAGTATGAATCGTAACAGGTTTACAGGTGGCGAATGAAAGCCAATTCCGGTTCGGATATATAACTCTTAGGCGCGCCGCCCGCGCCGGGCCTCTCGGGCCCATGCGATCAGGGGCGCATACTCGCAGTATGGGAACGACAGTTGTTCCGGCAGCTCGTCGAACAACCGCATCTCCATCTCCCCTTGTCCGATGCGTTCGCGCACCTCTCCGCAGAAGACCATGCCATCTTCGGTCTCCAGACCGCATACTATGTCCACGTCCATGCCGCACTCCTCTCGGAACTCCCTCCTGGCAGCCTCGATGTCGCATTCCCCCTCCTCCACTTTTCCACCAGGCATCTCCCATCCGTTCCTCTTGGGGTTGTATACCATCAGGAACCGGTCACCGCAGAAGGCGATGCAGTATGCGGTCCTCATGCCCGTTCCACCACCATCATGGCATGGTCCTTCTCCATCGGATCCAATTGAACCATCTCCACCACCGTGAGCCCCTCATCGGAAAGTTGCCTCTTCACCATCCGATATACCTCGCGAGGCTCGCGGGACACATCCTCGCTCCGAGATTTCACAGCCAGCATGCCATGGGAGGCCGAGAACGCCCTCATGTTCTTTGCCAGTATCCCGGCCTGTCCTTTCTGGGCGACATCCTGGTACACCACTGTAACGGAGTCGACGGCGAAGGCATATTCATCCGGTCGAGTGGCATCGGCCAATAGGGGCACCATGTTGGGGCGGGCTTCGCACACGGAGACCAGGTCGCGGAAGGAGCGAGGGGAGAACTCAACGCAGTAGACGGTCCCTCGATACGCGATGTCAGCCACATGGCTGGCGGTCGTGCCGCTGGCAGCTCCAAGGTACAGCACAGACGATTCCGGCCCTAGAGGGAGGTGCCTTCCACCATTGTGGAGATATGCGGCCAACTTGCTTCGCGTCACGCTCCACTCTCTGAACTCGGTGCCATTGAAACATACCAGCCTCTCGCCGTAGACCACGTTCCCGGGGACCGAGTTCTCGGTGTACAATCGTTCGCCGTCCGTGAACACGCCCGGGAGGCCGGTGGCCTGTATCGCGGTGGCGTCCATGGTCGATGGAATGGCTGCCCCTTATTTAATCACGGCGAAGCTCACTGTGACGCCCGTCAGTGTAGGCGAGCAATCATATTATCATGCACGAAGGCCCACAATCGATCAGTGGACGGAATGGACAGGGACCGACGGATAGAGGAGCTGAGCGAACGCATCGCCTCTCTTGAAGCCGCCATGTCTCAGATCGCTCGACCATATGCGGAGCTAGCGGAACAGCTCGCCCAGATGCAGGCGATGGTTGGCAAGTACTTCCATCTGCTGGACCTTTATCAGAGGCATGGCATGATCTCCATCGAGATAGTCCTTCCTCAGGTCAAGGATCCCATGTCCAGGGAGATCATACGGATATTGATGGACCGCCCTGGCATGAACATCTCGCAGGTGACCGAGGAGCTGAGGGCGCGAACCGGCTCCTCCTCGCGACGCATCGTGCGAAGCCGCCTTGAGAACCTGGTCAAGGCGGGTCTGCTCGTCGAGAGCCGGGGACGGAGGGAGAAGACCTTTCGCATATCCGAGGATGTGATCAAGAAGTGGTCAGATGTGCTCGGTCTGTCCAAGTGAGGTGACCATCGCACACATCACACAACCATGGCTGGAAGGAGAGTGGAGTGATGAGCAACGGCGAGATGCCAGATCCAGAGCAGATAAAGGAGATCATGAGGATCATGTCCGACACGATACCCGACATGCTGTCCAACATCACCAGGGTCCTATATGGGGCTCAAGAGGGCGAGGAGTACGGGAGGGCGGTGGCCAACTTCTACAAGGAGGTCAAGGCCGCAGGCATGTCAAACGAAGAGGCCTTCGCCCTCACCAAGGAGTACATGGGCAACTTCAACATCGCAAACGTGATAGGCGGCGTGGCGAAAGGATCGAAAGGTCCCAAGGGGGATTGAACATTCGCCCCGAGAGCGGAGAGGCGGTGTTGCAGGCGACCGCCCTCGTACCCTTCATGATGCTGCGCCTCACCGGCTCATATCTTCATCTCAAACGCGAGGCCAAGAGAGCGCGCCGAACATTCTATCATGAGCTGATGGCCACTGGCATGTCTCCGCGAGAGGCAGGCCATCTCGCCGATGAGTATGCCTCGGCCGTCAGCCTAAGGAACCTGCTTCGCGCCATCGTCGGATGATCCGGACGAGGCGCTCTCCCATCTCAGTAGGTTCCCCAGCCCAGGGACCTGTATCCTTCCCTCATCTCGATCCTGCGGGGATCTTCCTGACCGATATCGCTGGGACCTTCCCGTATCTCCACGCGCCTGCCCCTGATAGGCACCTTGAACGGTATGCTGATGTAGAGATATCCCTCGTCCAGGGCTGCGTCGACCCTGTTGATGTCCACCGGGTGGGCCAGGAAGTAGCAGCCAGCCATCTCCGCATCCTCCCTGCTGGCCCTGATGCAGAAGCTGGCCTCGGATACCTCAAGGTCGATATCTTCCTTCTTCACTCCGGGCATCTCTATCTGTATCTTGTACCTCTCTCGATCGTGATCGATGTTCACGATGGGGGAGAGGATAGGCTTGAACTCTTCGACCATCCCATGCCTCCGCTTCGCATTTGGGAGCCTGGATATTAAAATCGTTTCGTCGAGCATGTTAATTTATCCATCCTCGGCATTGGGATGAGGGATGAGAGAGACATTGATCGAGATCTCCCAGCGCGTCCGGGACGCCATGAGGGGTCTGCCCCCGTCTTTCGACAGGGGCCTGGAGGTATGCACCGGCGCGGACGGTACGCCCACCGCCAACATCGACCGCTTCGCCGAAAACGTAATCCTGGAATGCGTTGAGGAGATGGACCTCCCCCTCAATGTCCTGAGCGAGGAGGCCGGACCGGTGGACCGTGGATATGACCGCACCCTCATCATCGATCCGGTGGACGGAACGCACAACTGCATTCTCGGCCTTCCACTCTACAGCGTCTCGCTGGCCGTCGGTACATCGTCCCTGAACGACATCGAGGTGGGGGTCGTTAGAAATCTGGTGAACGACGACCTGTACGTGGCGGAGAAGGGCCGTGGCGCCACCCTCAACGGCAGCCCTCTGAAGGTTCGAGAAAGTCCTTCAGGGGCGTGCGCCATTCTCGTCTACATGGGAAACCACGCCGCCCCCGAGACGATCGACGTGGTGAGGAGGGCAACGAGGACGAGGGCCATGGGATGCGCGTCCCTCGAGATGTGCATGGTCGCCCAGGGCAAATTCGACGCCTATTACATGAACAGCGATCTCTATTCGAAATCCATCCGGGTGGTGGACATAGCCGCCAGCGCCCTTGTGCTGAGGGAGGCGGGCGGAGAGGTGATCGACCTGCAGGGGAGTAGGCTGGACATGCCGTTGAACCTGACCGTCAGGTCCAACTTCCTTGCCTACGGAGACATCAAGGTGAAGGAGGTTCTACTATGAGGATCGGTGTCACGGCCAATTCCGAAGTGCCGGAGTCCATACGTGTCGCGAGAAAGGTGATCGGCGAACTGGGAGATGAGGACATCGTTCTGGAGTCCGGCATCGCCAGGCTGTTCGGCCGAGAAGGCAAGCCCATCGAGAAGATGGACATCGATGTCCTGGTCACGGTGGGCGGGGACGGGACGATCCTGCGTTCGTTGCAGAGGACCAGTGCGCCCATATTCGGGGTCAATGCCGGCGTGCTCGGCTTCCTGGCAGAGGTGAACGAGGATGAGATCTCCACGGGCCTGAGACGCCTGCTGGATGGCAACTACTTCATCGAGGAGCGAATAAAGCTAAGGACGGTCCTGAAGGGACAACGGCTGCTCGATGCGACCAACGAGGCCGTGGTTCACACCGCCCATGTGGCCAAGATCAGACACTTCAACGTGTTCGTGGACGACCAGCTGGCCATGGACGTGAGGGCGGACGGGATCATAATTTCGACACCTACGGGAAGCACATGCTATGCCATGGCGGTAGGGTCCCCCATCGTGGACCCCCATGTGGACGCCTTCGTCATCGCACCCATGGCCCCGTTCAAGTTCGGTGCCCGCCCCATGGTGGTCCCTGCATCCAGCAAGATAAGCATAAGCCTGGTCAAGCCAAAGCCATGCCTGTGCGTCATCGACGGGCAGCAGGAAATGCCCATGGAGGGAGGCGAGGGGATATCCTTCAACTTGTCAGAGGAACGCGCCCGCTTCATACGTTTCGAGAAGGCGTTCTACAAGAAGACGCGTGAGAAGCTGGTCTGCATGCCATGAACCGACGCAAGGTATGGGGGATCGAGAGGGAGGTTCTGGAGATGATCAGCCAGGCCTCTCGCCAGACCCACCCTTACGAGTTCGTGGCGACGATGCGTGCGGAGGACGGCGTCATCTACGAGCTGCTGCTCCTGCCAGGCAGCATATCGAGCGGCAGCTCCGCGACGTTCCCGACCTTCAACCTCCCCATCGACCTGTCCATAGTAGGCTCGGTGCACTCCCATCCATCCTACTCCAATGAACCTTCCGAGGCCGATCTCCATCTGTTCTCCAGCTACGGCAACACGCACATCATCATCTGCATGCCGTACGATATGACATCATGGAGGAGCTATGACCGCCAAGGCCGCCCGGTGGACCTGCAGGTCCTCTAGAGGATCTTGCTTCCTGGTCCGATGCTCCCCCGTGCGATGGCCCCGGGGCCGATCACGACGTTCTCGAAGACTATCGTTCCCGCATCGATCATGGCGTTGATGCCCGTCTTCACATCGTCGCCTATTATGGCTCCTAACTTCCTTCGCCCCGAGTCCATGATCTCCCCGCGGTGAACCACTTTAACGGGGCGGTCGTCGAATCGCAGGTTGGCTATCTTCGTGCCTGCGCCCAGATTGCATCTTTCCCCTATTAGGGAGTCTCCAACGTAATTATGGTGGGGGATATGGGTCCCGGACATCACGATGGAGTTCTTCACTTCCACCGAGGCCCCTATCCTGACCTTGGGGCCCAGGCAGGTGGACGGTCGGATGTAGCAGTTGGGGCCTATGTCGCAGCCCGAGGATATGTGGACCGGGCCTTCTATATATGCGCCCGACCGCACCCTGGCACCCTGCTCCACCACCACCGGTCCGATCAAGGTCGCACCGTCTTCCACAGTTCCTTCTATGCGGCGCTCAAGGCGGGACATGAGCATCTCGTTCGCGCGGAGGAGGTCCCATGGCATGCCGACATCGATCCAATCCTCCTGTAGGGGCTGCACGGCCACCCGGTCTTCCGACGCCAATGAGTTAAGCGTGTCGGTTATCTCATATTCGCCCCGCTGCGACAGTTGCGTGGCGCGTATCCATCTGAATATGTCGGGCGTGAAGACGAAAAGGCCGGCGTTGATAAGCTCCGTTGGAGGGACCTTGGGCTTCTCATGGATCCTCAGCAGCATGCCGTCCCGCTCCTCGATTACGCCGAAGCGCTGGGGGTCAGGTACGCGGACGGCACCCATAACCGTGCATCCCTCCTTGGAGAAGCGGTCCAACGTCCTCTTGAGGTCCGACTCGAACAGCACCACGTCGCCGTTGACGCATACGAACGGTTCGTCCATGACGCTCTCGGCCATGCCTATGGCATGGGCGGTACCCTTTCGTTCCTTCTGCTCCAGGTACCTTATGCGCAGTCCCATGGATGAGCCGTCTCCGTAATGCTCCTTGATCTTGTTCGCCTTCCAGCCCACCAGGATATAGATGTCCTTGATGCCCTGCGACGACAGGGCGTCGAGCACGTGGGACAGGAACGGCCTGCCGGCGACCAGCAGGAGCGGTTTCGGCGTGTTCGAAGTGAGCGGCCGTAGCCTGGTCCCTTCCCCTGCGGCAAGAACTAGGGCTTTCATGCAAGGCACCTCCCTACGACGGTTTCGACCACGGCTTCCAACCTCTTCATCTCCTCCTCGTCCCTCGCCTCCACGGTGGTGCGCAGCTTGGGCTCCGTCCCAGACAGACGCACTAGGATCCAACCGTCCGAGAACTCGGCCCGGAAGCCATCAAGGGTCAACAGGCGGTCGCAGTCCAGTCCGCACATCTCTGCCTCAAGACGCTTAAGCACGTTCTCCCGCTGCTCCGCCCTGAACGGCCGCGAGCTGCGCGACGATGGGAAGGAAGGCAGCGAGTCAAGCCGTTCCGAGATCGGCTGCTCGGACGCCATCTTGGCCAGGAGCGCCCCGGCCAGGACGCCGTCGGGACAGTATGTCTGCTTGGGAAAGATGAAGGTTCCAGACGGTTCTCCTCCGAAGTCGAGGCCGGTGCGCTTGAGCACCTCGGCCACGTAAACGTCCCCCACCTTGCACCTCTCCACCCTGCCAACGATCTCGTCCAGGATCATGGACGCATCCATGGGGGCCACCACTCCCCGGGCGCCCATGGCCGAGGCGAACAGGGCGATCAGGCGGTCCCCGCTGACGAAGCGGCCCTTGTCGTCGATCGCCACCATGCGGTCCCCGTCCCCGTCATGTGCGATCCCTACGTCCGCGTTCCGTCTTAGGACGGCCGCCTTGAGATCGGCAAGCGCCTCCTCTGTCGGTTCGGGCGTCCTAGCCGGAAAGAAACCGTCGGGTTGAGCGTTCAGGGACAGCACCGAGCAACCCAGTTCCCGCAGCGCTAGCGGGCTTACGCGGAACGTGGCGCCACAGCCGCAGTCGACCACCACCATGGCGTTCGAGCCCCCCACCTCATCGAGGATGGCGTCGATATGGGCGCGTTCCGCCCCCTCCATCATGAAGGAGCGTCCCACCTCCCTCCAGTCCTTCCTTGCCCTGGGTGAGAATATGAGCTCCTCGACCTTTTCCATCTGATCCGTATCAAAGGCCGAGCCATCGGGGTTCCAGAGCTTCACCCCATTGTATGGCGCGGGATTATGGGACGCGGTAACCATGATGCCGCATCCGAACGTCGACGAGGCCCTTGCCAGGGTGGGCGTGGATATCATACCGGCATCATGTATCTCTGCCCCTGCCGCATTGGCGCCGCATGCCAATGCCTGCGCCACCATGGGTCCAGAGGTGCGGGTGTCGCGACCAAGAACGATGTGCCGATGCATGGCCCCCACAGCTTCGCCGATGCTCACGGCCAGTTCGATGGTGAAATCCTCCCCGATGACTCCTCTGATGCCTGATGAACCAAATAAACGCATGGAGCTCAACTCCCCGTATCCAGGATACATCTTCCAGATTAAATCTTGCTCGTTAGATTTCTGGCCATGTAGCAGGGGAACGATGTGGCCGTTTCGGGACGCCTTCGCCTTGATTTTAGTAAAATGATTTCGAAAAAGGTTAAAAGGAGAGGACTGGCCTTCCAGCATTATCAGATAAATATTATATATGGGACTAGGCCATTCCTATCTGGGTCGCATTGCCAACATCGCCCATACGAGCACAGGAGGGAAATCCATGGTCATGGAACAGATAAGCGTGAGTAAGGCCAAAGAAATCGCAAAGAAGAAGGGTCTGAAACCCGGTAGGGTCAAGGGAACCAACGGAATCCAGTTCACCAAGGGTTCCAACGACCGCCTCGAGATCATCCAGTGGGACGAGTTTGAGAAGACTCTCAAGCAGAGGGGTCTCGCCGTGTTCGAGAGTGGCGGTTGGATGAAGATAATGAAGAAGAAGTAAATCCTTCCTCATATTCTCACATTCCCGCTGTCAATGAGGCTGCACAGCCTCACCCTCTTCCTTTTCACCAGATTCTTTCCGTCGTGATCATTCGGTTCGAATCAGCAGCCAGTTTTTGCGATTCTCATCATTCTTGAATTTGATGAGGGCATACGTACCCTTCAGTCTTGCACCCTGAATGCTGAAGACGATCTTTCCCTCGGTCCTATTCATCACATCCAGATCGCCGCGGTCGAAGATGGTGACCGTTCCTGCTCCATACTCGCCCTCCGGGATCGTGCCCTCGAACGAACCATATGATATGGGATGGTCTTCGGTCTGTATGGCCAGCCGCTTGACGTGCAACTTGTCCGGCACCCCCTTTGGCACCGCCCAGCTTTTCAATGTTCCATCCATGAGCAATCGGAGATCATGGTGGTGCGTCGTGGCGTGATGGTCATGCACCACGAAGAATGGGCCCACCTCCTCCCCGACAGTGTCTGGTTCGAGCGACTCGGGGGTTTCATGCCTTTCCTCGCCATCATGCAACTGCTCGCCCACGTGATCTCGATGGCCACGAGCGGAGATAATCATTGCCCTTGTCGCCGGGCCTACGTACCATCGGTCCAAGGGCGATTTGGGACACAACCTCCTTGATAGGCGGATCGATGAGGCCTCAATATGGTTCAGCACGGCCTCTTCGCGCATCATCCTAACGCCATCCGCCCATTTCGCCCTGGATATGAGCGCGTCGAGTGGCCAAGGAATATTATGTTGGAGCAAGGTTTTTGTATACGGAGTGTATTGGGACGAGTCAGTCAAGCAGGGGTAGCCAAGCCTGGCCAACGGCGTAGGATTCAGGGTCCTATCCTTAGTGGTTCGGGGGTTCAAATCCCTTCCCCTGCACTTCTCTTCTCACCTCTCTCCGGATGGTTCTCCGCGAGCCTACTTGTATTTTCAATCCCTGATCGGCAATCCTGCTAGGCCGCCTTGGCCTTGATGAACGGGGCGGTCAACATGGCCGATAGGCACATTGCATGACCGGGGGCGCCCGTCCGCTCGCGTTCCACAGCTTCCAACCTACTCTTGATCAAGGTTCCGATCACATCCATACAGGTGAGGTCATGAGGTATATGGAGGGGGATCGTCCAACGGCCGTGAAGGCATTGTTCGTCCTGGAAGCGTTCTTCGGAATCCTTGGTGTAATAAGCGGCCTGCTTCTTATGATCGACCCGAGCGGCGCACTTCTTGGGTTCCCGCCCTCCGTGGCTGAGCGTGTCCCGTTCCAGAACTTCTTCCTGGTCGGCCTGTTCCTGTTCGCGATCTACGGCCTTTATGCCATACTCCTTGCCTATGGCACCTGGACGAGGGATGAGATGTTCCTCGGGAAGCTCAGCAAGGCCGGAGGCATTCACTGGTCATGGCAGGGGGCGGTCGCCCTATTGGTCATCCTGGCGGTGTGGCTCATTGTCGAGAACTCCATCATCGGGCTGGACTACCCGGCCACATATATGACGATCATCTTGGGTCTCGCCATCTTCCTTGCGATCGTCATGCCCTCGACCAGGAAGTACTTCTCCGAGGCATATGCGCGTACCGAAACACCGTAGGCGGCACCATGGTCAGAACCAGGACCTACTCGACGGCTCGGCCGTGCAGTCATTGCAGGCCGATCCATAAAAAAGAGTATAGGGGGGAAGGAGGGATCGATGTCTTCACGCACCTCCATTGGCGGGCGGGCCCTGCCCCACCACGATGGGCTTCTTGCAATCGTACGGCTCACATTTCTCCTTGAGCTTGGACGGAAACATGATGCCAAACACGTACGTGGCCGATATGGCCCCGACGATCTCCGCGATTATGAAGAACACGGCGCTCTCGGGGGCTATGCCGCATATGGCATAGGTGAAGATCCTGGCAAAGGTCACAGCAGGGTTGGCGAACATCGTGCTCGAGGTCGTGACCAACATCCCTCCTACGACCAGGGCTACGCTTAGTCCAGTGTGCTTGGACCCCCCGCGCACGCATCCTATGATGACTCCAACCAGAAGGAACGTTCCGATGAACTCTGCGAAGTATAGGGCAGGCAGCTTAACGTTCGATGATATGGTGATGAGGGTCGAGGTGTCCGGGTAGAAGGTCGATGTGGTCCCAAGGAACATCAGATGGGCCACCAGCATGCCGAGGAAACCCCCGGCCAACTGTACGCCGATGTAGCAAGCCGCCTTCCTCTTGTCGATTTCCTTGGAGGCCAGCAAGGCCAGGGTGACAGCGGGGTTGAAGTGGGCTCCAGAGACTGATCCAAACGTCTCTATCAGGGCGAACAGGACGAACGCCACGGCCAATGCATTGATGAAGACCGCAAGCACCACGGTCGAACCGTCCAGGGCGAAAGGCAGTATCACCGAGGCGATAGCCACGGTCACCAGGAACATCGTGCCGAGGAACTCGGCCAGCAGATTCTGCTTGAGAGAAGGCATGAACGCATCTCCGTTTAGGGATGGAGTCTGTCATTGTAACGCGATTATAAAAAATTGATACTAAACTAAAATAATATAGTTAATAATCATGCATTTATTGTTCGAATCGCCTCAGGGGTCGAGGCAATTCCATGACGACGAGATTAGTGCTCGTAGGCGGCTTCCTGGGAGCTGGAAAGACCACTTTGATAAACAAGGCAGCCAGACTGTTGTCCGACTCAGGCAGGTCGATCGCCCTCATAGCCAATGATCAGGGCGAGGCCCTTGTCGATACGCAGTTCGCCAGGGGAAATGGGTTCGAGACGTCCGAGGTCCTAAGGGGCTGTTTCTGCTGCCGATTCCCCGACCTGATGAACAGCGCTCGCGGCTTGGTGGGGAAGGTGAGGCCCGACCTGATAATCGCTGAGCCTGTAGGCTCATGCACGGACCTGCAGGCGACGGTCGTGGCCCCCCTCCGATCGTTATATCGCGATGAGTTCGCCGTCGCTCCCCTGATGGTACTGGTCGACAGTTCCCGTTTCTCCTCGGACGAGATCGAGGCCAGGTCCATAGGCGGCTACCTGAGGAAGCACCAGGTGGAGGAAGCGGAATATGTCGTCCTCTCCAAGGTGGACATGATCTCGAAGGCTAGGATATCCGAGCTGATCGATGCGGTCAGATCGCTCAACCCGGCGGCCACCGTGATCCCCTACTCGGCCATAACCGGACAGGGTCTGGATGATATCTTGAAGGTGATGGACTCCGATCTGACGAGCAAGGGTTCCCCGGTCGACGTGGACTATGACACTTACGCCGACGCCGAGGCCGAGCTCGGCTGGTACAACGGGCTCCTCTCGTTCCGGGTCTCCAGGATGGACTCCTATGAGCTGGCGAGCAAGATCCTCCGGTACATCGCGGAGAGCTACGATCCACAAGATATCGCTCATGCCAAGGTCATGCTGCGATCAAACACGAACGCGGCCAAGATGAGCCTGACATTCAGCAACCTGACGGTTGATGGGGTCAGAGGCTCCAGATACGCCGAGGGCGATGTGGAACTGTTCGTCAACGGGAGGGTGGTATCATCACCTGAGACCTTGAGGACGGTGATCCAGCAGGCCGTCAGGAGGGCGTTGGGAGAGATGGGAGTGGAGGATTACGAGTTCACCGACGATTGCTTCTCTCCGGGCAGGCCAAATCCGACCTACAGGATGAAGGCATCATCGTGATGCCTTCACCAAACCCCTTCCCATCCATCGATGGAATGGCTGGTGGTCTTTCTGCGCCCCATCGACGTCGTCCATCATATCACGGGGCGTCATGCGGCCTCTGCCTTCTTGGCGGCATCTTCCCGATGCCCGCTCATCTCGATGAGATCCGTCATAAGCGCCCGCAGTCCGGCCACTGCGGTCATCCCCTTGATCGATATCACATATTGGCCGCCTCGCCGCTCTTGGCGCACATAGCCCGCTTCCTCAAGCGCTCGAAGGTGGAATTGCAGATGCCCCGTCCGGAGATCTAGCTCCCTGCTCAGTTCCGAGAATCCCAGGCCACCTTGGTCAAGCTTCAACAATATCGACACCCTGATAGGGTGGGACAATGGGGCAAGCATGCTTGACACCTGCTTAGGATCCAAGGAGACCGACCTCTCTGGATCGCAAGGGATGGAGCGAATGCCCTGCTCTATCCTGATGGCGACCTCGAAGACCGTTATGACCTCGGAGACGAGGGAGCGGGCGTAGGCATGACATTCTACCTCCTCACAATCGTCCGCTCCCTCCTCGATCTGCCGCTCTAGTTCCTTGAGTATGTAAAGGGTCCTTTCCCAGTCGTCACGCAAGTATGCCATGCTGGCGGTCTCGACCTTGCTGGTGATGACGTTCATGCAAAACCTTCGTTTCGAGCAGTAGAGGATGTCGTTCATACGTTCGACCCTGAGGGACACGTCCCGTTGCCCGTATTCGGAGATGACCCTCTCGATCTCCCTCAACACCTGTCGCTTGTACTCCTCCCTGCGTATGCCAGGGTCGGACGCCCTAAGGATGTTCAAATTCCGTTCGAGCCGCGCCAATCGTTCCGCCTCATCTTTCATAACGATTCCAAATAATATTACAGTATTAAAGAGTAATAGACATATATTAACCATTCCTTCGCCGCGCATGGTGAACATATGGAGCTACAATCGTTCAAGGAGTTCGTAGCCAACGCGGACGAGCAACAGCTGAAGGCCATTGCGTTCATGGCGTCATGGCTCGGCGAGATGTCGCCCAGGTACTGCACCTGCTCGGTTCAATGCAACAAGACGTGCCCTGTCGTCCAAGGCATGGGCGAGGCATTTCAGCTGGCGGCATCCAGGCTCGAATGATCTGGCCTGCGTCCGTTCTGACCGGGTCCAGGTCAGCCTCGGACAGCCGGGCCGATGTAGGCTGGGTATGATGCTCTGAAAACCCATACGAGAGCGCCTAGTCCCTCTCATCCCTCACCTTTTTCCATGGGCCAAGATGTTCCCGTGAACGTCCTTTCGTGCCGAGGTACACCTCCTCGAAATTCATATGGGGAAGATGTGCACGCTCACGCGGACATGGATGAGGAGCATTTGCGCAGGGCGACCTTGGGGGAACCGATCCCCTATGGCCAGAGATGTTCGCTAGAGGGGCTGCCAGCATACGCTCGGCGCTCGGAAGCAGGGTGTTTCACTCGAGCACGTCGGTTCGATATCGGTGCCAGGTCCATGTGTAGAACCCACCATCGATGTTCTGTTGGTCGTTGACGACCCTTCCGATGAACGACCCTATGTCCCTTCCCTGGAAGCGGCCGGTCATACGCCTAGCATAAGGGAGCCCGATCGGTTCGAGCATCGTCTTCTCAAGAGGTCCGATCCAAACATCGACCTACATTTTTTCAGTTATGGGGCGCCCGAGATCGGAAGAATGTTGCGTCTCCGCGATCGGCTTCGTCCGGACAACGCCGACCGGAAGCTATACGCACGGACCAAGCGCATCCTCGCTCAGCGTGTCTGGAGGCATGTTCAGGATTATGCGGATGCCAAGACCGACGTCATCGAGGACATGATTGGGAGGATCGATGTTGGGAAATACTGAACGAGCGTTCGGCGTAGATGCGAGGGGGGGGGGCGACGTCAAACGACGATATCCGGAAGAGGTCCTTTCCCTATGACGTTCGCTCTCGAACTCATTGCCCCTTTGACCACATGCCAGCATCCATGTAGCCGTCGACCAGCGCGTCGAAAGGCAACCTGTCGACCCAGCCGCTACGCTTGAAAACGTCCATGAATCCGACCCCGATCAGACGGGGGTTGCCCAGCTGCTTGTAGAGGGCCTCCACGACATCCACCGGCTGACCTGACCTTGGCATGGCCAGACCACCCATGACTACCAGGATGTCGGCGTGAGATGGCTCGACCCTTTCATCGCTCACCACGAATCCGATCCCATCGGCCCACAGCATCGGCCGCGCCTGCGAGATGTCGGCGTTCGGCACGTAGATGAGCTGGAAACCCCTCCCTCTCACGGAATATGCCAGCAGTTCTGCGAACGGAGTGCACGCTCCTACCGAACCGGTGAACACCACTATCGAACCATCGGGTACGCCGGCCATGCTCTCCCTGAAAAGCCCTGTCAGACCCGATATCCCTTTCATTCTCCCGGCATCGTTCATCCCATGTCCTCACGCCGATAGTCATATCAGGATTCATTATACCTTGCGCGGTCCCTTCTACGCTCGAGGAGCATCTTGTTTTTATGTTACCGGCTCCAAGACATTTGTCTGGTCTGCATGAAGCTGATATGCCCAATATGCAACGATTCGCTCGAGGGAGAGGGAGAGAACGAGCTCAGCCTCAATCTGCAGGAACACTTCGCGACCCGCCATGGCTACACTGGCATGTGCGATCTCCGGGGCGGCACCGGAGCGAACGCTTGCCAGGCGTCGGAAAGTGGCAGCCTGGCCGATCTTTCCTACGGTGAAAGAAGGATCTGGGAGGGCCATGGGCTGGAGAGGCCGGTCCAACCTGGGGAAGACGTCATGGAATCGGTCCGATGTCCTCTTTGCGGGACCGTGGTCTTCGGACACGCCTTCGACGACCTATCCTACAACCTGGCGAAGCATCTGAACTATGAGCATGAGGTCAAGGTCAGCGTGCTTGGAAAAGGGTGAGCATCCATGTACTGGATGAAGTGAACGAACCAGATATCCATCGGTACTGGACTTCGATGGATATAGGGTAGAGGCGATGCATCCATCATAGAAAACGATATACTCTAACAGACCAATGTCTTTTTAACAATTTAATGGAGGAGATATAGAATGAAGGCATTGGTAGTCTATGATGCCGCGAAAGGAGGAGCGGACAAGGTCGGAGAGGCCATATGCGCCGGGATGAGGCAGATGGGAATCATCGCGGAATGCAAGGCCGCCGCGGACGTCACCTCAGCGGATCTGCAGGACGCGGAGGTCTTGATAGTCGGCAGCCCCAACGGGTTCCTGGCGGGAAGGAAGGCGGCCAAGGTGATCAAGAGCGCTGCTGGAAGGAGCGGTCTGAAAGGCATCGCCTTCGAGACCAGGGCAGCCAACTCTCCACCGGGATCGTTGGAGAAGCTCGCTTCCATGATGAGCGCCAACGGGATCACGTTGCTGGGCAAGACGTATTTCAGCCTAGGTGCCAACAACGCTCTAATGGATGGCGAGAAGGACATGGCCGAGGCATACGGGAGGAATCTACCCAACCTTCTCTGATCAAACGCTTTCCAATGAACCGTCCTCTGACGGTTCCTTTCCCACCTCGACCCTCGACAGCAGCAATAGCCCGGCCACCATCAATAGCGAGGATAGGAGGAACAGTACCTGGTAGCCCATGAACTGGCCCACGAACCCCCCTATTATCGCGCCCGTGACGATGGCCATGCCCTGCATGGAGCTATACATGCCCGTGGATTCCGCCCGGAATTCTGGACGCGAGATCTTGGCCACGAGGTGGTTCCCCGCCACGGAGATGTTGGCCCAGAAGAAGCCCATCATGCCGTGGAGCAAGCAGAACACCGCCACGATCTCCCACCGGCCGAGGGATAAGGTGGTGACGAAGAATGCGAGTGGGAACAGTAATACGCGGACGGCGACCGAGGCGGCATAGATCCTCTTGCTGCCGATCGCCGCCGCCCATCGGCCAGCGGCGGAATACGTCATGGCGGAGGCAAGGCTTGCCGCCACGTAGATGAGGAACACCTCCCAGCTGAGCAGCCCGACGTACTGCTTGAGGAACACCGGGAACGCCACGAAGAACGTGTGGGACCCGGTGAAGATGATGAACGTGCATGCATAATACTTCCGAAGGTCGGCGGTGAAGTTCTCCGCCCGGATGTTTCTTGAGGTGATCTGCAGCACGTGGATAACGCGATGAGGGAGATATCGGGCCTTCTCAGCTATCATTAGGGGTATGTCCAGCAGGTGGCCGTCAACGATCCTCCGGTCGAGCTTGAAATGCGGTTCCGGTACCCACTTGTACGCGAGAAACATCGACACTAGGGATAGCGCCGCCCCTAACATGAAGAGGGCGCGCATGGCTGGCTCGCCCTGGCCTGATTCCAGCGAGGATAGCCACACGGTCCCCAGGATGAGGCCGGCAACCCATCCGATCCCTCCCACCCTGGAGAAGTCACCGAGCCGTTGGGCCCATTCCGAATATTTGAACGATTCCAGGATCAGAACGGTGCCTACCGGAGCAGCGGCGCTGGCGAGCGCGCCCATCATCAAGTTGGCGAAAAGATATCCGTTCATGGAGGTGGCCACACCCATCATGAAGAGCGCAAGGGCCAATCCTCCGAACCCGATGAGGATGAACACTCGCCTCTTCTTGACGGTGTCGGACAGGTTCCCCCAGATGATGTTCGAGGGGACGGCCGCCAGCGATGAGAATGCGGATACAAGGCCCACTTGGGTCAGTGGGCCGTTCAACACCTCTGTCACGAACAGGGGGATGAGGGGAGATGTCGACCCTCCCGCCATGTTGTATGGTAGGAAGGAGAAATACCATTTCTCCTCATCTTGCCGCCGCCCCATCCCCCTCAACCTGTGGAGAGAACCATTAGTGTAGCTATGAATCTTTCCTTAATGCTATTATCATGAGCATCATACCGCGATGGCGAGAGCGATCACAGCCAGTACGGCCAGTGATGCCGCCACGAAGAGATATTCGCGATCGACGGCGAACACGACCGCGGCGGCGATGACCCTGGCAAGGGGGGTTATGATGAGGAGGAGTATCCCAAGGGCGATGATCGCGACCGGAGAACCGGACATGAGCTCCCCGGGGAGATGCTCGATCGGGATGCTCTCCACCGGACCGGGGGACAGGATGAACAATACGAGGCCGGCGACCATCACCATCACGCTGAGCAGCATGCCGGCCCGCAGTACCAGACTTATGTACCGGTCAAGGCGCCTGTCTACATCCTCCATCAGGCACCCCCCATGATCCCGAACGCCTCCAGGGCCATCAGGGCGGATATGGCCACGAGCACCAGGGCGAAGTACTGGCGAAGGGTCCTCCCAGCGGTGCGCCTGACAAGCCTCGGACCTATGTTGGCCCCTGCGAACACTCCCAGGGCGACGGTCGCGGCCAAGACCGGAGAGACAAGTCCATTCACGTACAGGACGATCGCTCCGGCCACGGCGGTCACGCCTATCATGAAGTTGCTGGTGGCCGTCGCCACCTTCATCGGAACGCCCATCCATACGTTCATGGCCGGCACCTTGACGATGCCCCCTCCCACTCCAAGCATACCTGACATATTGCCCGCGGCGAAGCTTGCCAGCAGGCCGCGGCGAAGATTGTGGACCTTGTACTCGATCTTCTCACCGGTTCGCCGGTCGACGTAGCATGAATCAAGGTACTGGCAAAGGTCCTCTCGCCGAGCGTGCACGGTCAGCTCTGGCCTCTTGTACATGTAGAACGCGCTGTACAGCAGGACGGCGGCGAAGACAAGGGCAAGGATGCTCTGGTTCAGATAGATCGCCAGAAACGCTCCGGCGATGGAGCCCAACGTCGTGGCAGGCTCCATCAGCATCCCCAGGCGTATGTTCACCAGCCCTTCGCCCACGTATCGGCCCGCCGCCCCTGTGGAAGACGCTATGACGCCGATCAGACTGGCGCCTATCGCATCCTTCATGTCGATGCCCAGGCCAAGGGTTAGAAGTGGAATGATCAATATTCCGCCGCCCAGGCCAAACATCGAGCCGAGGATGCCGGCCAACGCCGATGCCAACAATACCCCGGCCGTTATAAGGAGGTCCACACTCGTTCATGGGCAACGCTGTTAATATTTGCTCTGGTAAAGGTTTTTTATCACTGGAGCGATGAGCGATGTGTGAACGTGATCCTGGTCAGGTATGCTGAACTGGGCCTCAAGTCCCCAGGGGTGCGGAGGCATTTCGAAACCATATTGCTGGATAACCTGAAGGCCGCCCTGACCAGGAAGAGGGTGGAGGCGCTCGTTAGTCGCGAAGCCGGGCGCATCTACGTCCATACGGATCGCATCGATGATGCGATGGATGGACTGGTCCATGTCTTCGGCGTCGCTTCCATCAGCCCGGCCATCGAGTGCACTTCAGATATGGAGGATATGCAGAGGACGGCGGCGGAGATGTCCCGCGCCATCCTGGGTCCGGGGATGTCGTTCGCGGTCAAGGCCCGCAGGGAGGGCAGCCACCCGTTCACGAGCATGGACGTGGGCAGGGAGGTTGGCTCGGCCATATTCTTGGCAAATGAGGACCGGAACGTCAGGGTGGACCTTACCGATCCGGATGTGACCATCTATGTCGAGGTTCGCGGAGGGAGGGCCTTCATCTTCGACCGCTATATCCCCGGACCTGGCGGCCTGCCCCTGGGCAGCCAGGGAAAGGTGGTGGCATCGGTGCACAGCGAGCTAGATGCATTGGCCGCCTGGATGCTGATGAAGCGCGGATGCAAGGTCCTCATATGGGGGGATGAACATGCTAATGTACTTGAACCATGGGATCCTCGCCTGAAGGTCCTGGAAAGCGGTTCACTGGAGGAAGCGGTGCATGGGTCAAAGGCCCTCGGGATCGTGTCCGGCCGCCGGCTGGAGGATATCGACCTCATCTGCGCCACCGATATCGGTGTCCCGGCATTCTATCCCCTGATCGGCATGACCGAACAAGAGGTGGAAGAGCGCCTTGAAAGCATCAGAAAATGAGCGTTAACCTCTGGATCCTTTCGAACATCCTCCCCGGTAGGTGCCCTGTGGGATCGCATGGCCTAGGGCTACGGAGGGCCAATGCATTCCCCGCGATTGATCGTATGGGACGATCTCACATCATGACGCTTCAACGTCGCGAACCTTCCGCCTTCTCGGACCACCGTTAGCCTCCATGCATGTCGGGGGGTGCAAGTTGAACGGCGGTTCTTAGCTCGTCGTGATGTTCCCACCCGTTATGCCAGGCTCATCCATGGCAATCATCTGAGTATACGTTCCGACCCTCCTTGGCCGTACCGCGCATCCGTCCGCTCCAGTTCATGGCCATCGGCGCCAGAAAGATACTGATAGTGGCCAAGCAATGCCAAGGCTTCGAAAATAAAAGATGGAAAGGGGAAGGGGTTTACTTGCCCATGTGCTTGTGGGCATTGATGGAGGGGCGGACCTTCTCGGCGCCCTTGCCCTTCCACTTCAGCCCGCGACCGGCCTTGCCTGCGGCGGTGAGTCCACGGAAGGCACGGTTCTTGTGCTGCTTCTCGCAGATCCAGTTGATGTTCCTGTCCGCCTTTATCACGGGGTGATGGGGGTCGACCAGAATGATCTCGAACCACTCATGGAGCCCGTCCTGCCCTACCCAGTAGGAGTTCAGCACCTCGAGGTTGGGATACCGCTTGGCACACCTTTCCTCAGCGATCCTCTGCAGGCTCTTTCCGGTGGTCATCTTTGTGATACCACGGCGCTTGGCGCGGCGGCCCTTGCGGATCTGTCTCTTGCGAAGGGAGCCCTTGCGAACCCTGCCGCGGACCATGACGAAGCCCTGCTTCGCCTTGTAGCCAAGCTTCCTCGCCCTGTCGAGGCGGGTGGGGCGTTCGATCCTGATATAGTTCTCTTCCTTGCGCCACTGAATGAGGCGCTCCCACTGCAGCTGCTTCACATAGCTCTCGGACGGGGTGTTCCACGCCTCCGAGATGTAGTGGTACATGTCCTTCCCGCTCACGGGCCTCTTGACCTCTTCCTCAGGAAGGTTCTCTACTTCGTTTGCCATTTAGTTCACCTTGCCTTGCGGCGTTTATGGATTCACCCATTTTAGTGGGCACATCTCCGACGAGAGCATCTCTCGTGACCAAGGATCGAAGAGAAGCCCCTACCGTATTTATAATTTTATAATGCCGCCCTTCGACCAGGCGCCGAACGATGACCTTTATCCGATCAAGACGGCCTCGATCGCTGAGAGGTCATCCTCCAGCTTATCGATGTCCCCTTCCCTGTAGCACCTCACCGACCCCCCCTTGCCGACCTCAAGGTAGAACCCTAGGCTCTTGAGGTCCTTCAATGTCGAGGTCCTTCGATCAAGGAACTCCAGGTCACACTCGTCCCCTTCCTCCGTCGTCAGGGGTACAAGGATCTCCAGGGCGTATCTCGAGAGCCCCTCTTCGCGGCTGATGCCGAGAATGGCCATCATTCCCGCCATCAACAGCTGTAGGTATACCTCGTTGACCCTCCGCTGGAGGATCTCGTTGAGCGTGTTCATGTCAAGCATTCGGCCTTCGTCGTTCAATGCGAGCGTGCCGTCGGCCCATTCTCCAATCAGCTGCAGTCTTCCTGACAGATCCGACACCGTTGTTAGCACGTCCCGGAAGGGAATTAAAGCTAACCGTCTGGCTTTGGAAGTTGATAAGATGGCGGCAACTCACAGGAAGTCTCGCAGATCGAGCTTCTTCCCCGCTTTCTTCTCAGGCTTTTCCTTCGTCCTGGCCTTGACCGGGGAGGCGAACGCGGCGTCGAAGAGTGTGGCCTGCTGTGAACCCATCATGAGGTCCTTCTCCCCCCATCCAAAGACCTCGGTGGCGCGGGCGGCGGTCTGGGCGATGCGTTCCGCATAGTAGCGGCAGTCCGGCCTGTGCTCGAACGGCCGCCCCGACACATAAGGCTCCACTTCCTGGGGGGTCTTCTTGGCATCGGTCACGATCCACGACACCTTCATCCCCGGGACGAAGTCATAGCCCATGGCCATCAGCTTCTTCGCCGTCTGCACGTTGGCCTGCGAGTCCGGGTCCTTGTATTCATTGAACGCCTTGCAGGTGCGGGATATTACGAGGTCCTCTATGGCCACATCGCAGTTCATGACCTTGGAGACGGTCTCCCTGGCCACCTTCACGGCCTCCTCGGGGGTTCCGTCCAGGATCTTCTCGAACACCTCGCTCAGGACCTGGCTCTGCAGATTGAAGGAGTCGGTGCGCCTGATCTCATAGCCGCGTACGACCGTTCCCTGCGTCGGCCACACCGAGCGCCCCACGTAACGCTTCTTCTTCCCATGGGAGAACAATGGTTCGAACACCTTTTCGAATTCCATGGTGGAGATCTCCCTGGAGAATCTGTCTGCGATCTCGGCGCCGAACGCGACCGTCCTATCCAGATCATCATATGGGGACTGAACGAACAGCGAGTCGGTGTTGTGCAACAATATCTGACCGCAGCTGTCCACGAAAGCATGCGTACCCTCCACCGACAGGTCGTAAACGTATCCATCGTATTCCTCTTCCGTCACCGTGCTCCCTGACAAATCACCGTGACCTCCGGTCGCATCGATTATGCGATATGCGCCCTTGCTCCCACCATGGCTCATCGCATACCCTTCGTTCAGCTGGCCAAGCAATAGGCTGATGCCACAGGCCAATTGCAGCGAGGTCGTTTCATGATCGAAGCGAGGCCGCTCACGCTCGTTCGAAGAGGGAAGGCCTTCATCCGCCGTTACTGACCTGTCCCCCCTCATCACCGCATCGAGCAATGTCCTCTTGTATCCGTCCTCGACATGGAATATGAAATCAGGAAGCTTCTTCCCCTCGCGACCCTGCCCGCACAATGCTTCGAAGAACGCGGTCGTCAGTTGCCCCACCATCTGCAGCTTGTACGAGGGGCCGTCATACAAGGGGACCGTTTCACATCGGCCGCCGGCGTATGATAGCATCTTCATTCCATGGTCCGATCTTATTATGCTCGCGGTCGCCCCGGAGAACAGGAGGCGATGGTCCTCCCGCAGCCGTTCAAGCCAGTTTCTGTCCGAAGAGGCTATGCTGGCCCCCCTCATCACCGTGGTCTCGGTCGTTGAACGGCCACCATCTGCGATGTATGCTCCAAGGATCCTGCACAATGCCTCGAATTCAGGGGAACCGCTCTTGATGAATCTCTTCAGTTTGATCGGGCCTGTCCCCGTCGACCAGGTGAACCAGACATGTTCATCATCCCTTTCCAGCTCGTGCCTTTCGATCGAACCATCACATGCGGTCGAGAAGGAACGATGCTTGAGCAGTTCATACATGTCCAGCAGGTCGATCCTCTTCACCGGCGGTATCCTCTCCACCCTTACCATGCTGTTCTCCAGCATGTCGACGGGCTTCGTCTCCACCAGCCGGCCATCTCGCCAGGTCAGGAAGGAATGATCCTCCGTCACCCTGCTCTCCCCGAGCCCCTGCTCGACCCTGTATATCCTCTTGCTCGTCCTGTGCCTTATGATCTCCTTTATCTCGGACCATGTGCCATCTCCCGAAGGCAGCATGGATAGGGCCCTGTACCCCCGGAGAGGGATGACCTCCTTCTCCCCTCGCATCTCAGCCTTCCCGATGTTCTCGTCGAACAGCTCTTCGATGTTCTTCACACGGACGAACCCTTCGGGGTCCAGAAGAGTCACGAACCTGTCTGCGGTCACGCTATCTCCGTAAACGACCTTGTGGCCCCCTTCCTCCAATTGCTTTATGAGTGTCTTGACGGTCTCTCTGGCGAAGGCCGTGATGGCCGAACCTATGTTGCGGTCGGTGAACCGGTAGAACGATGATGCGAACACGCCGTAGAACGCGTTCATGAGGATCTTGACCGCCTCTTGCAGACCGTTGTAGTAATGCCGCTCATCCGCATCCTCGGCGGCCTTCATCCGTCTCTTGATGTCATCCCTTTGCGCCATCAGCTCGCTCAGGATGCTTGGCAGCAGGCCTTCCCGTCGCTCCTTGCTGAGGAAGCGGGCCCCGTTGGGGGCGACGATCTCCCCATCATCGCTCAGGGTGGTGAAGCAGATGTTCTTGCTGATGATGAGCGAGGGATACATGGACTTGAAGTCTAGCACTATGACCCAGTGATACAGTCCCGCCTCGATCGTATGGACATAGCCGCCTTCGATCGCTTCATCCTCATCATCGTAACGCGCCGTCAGAGGCACGCCGACCGGGCCGAAGGGCGGGGGGACCCGGTCAGCCCTGCGAATAAGGATGGAATCGATGAGGGTGGAGTTCCCGGAGGTCAGAACGTCCTCCATCGGGAGCTTGGAGACCGCGGCCAGGTCCATGGTCCTGCGAAGGGTGCCGATATGCTCCATTATCCTGAGCGCAAGCTCGGCGTCCTTCATGCAATACCGGATGACCTTTTCAGGATCCCGCTCCCACTCCTCGTCCATCTTGGAGGGATCGACGTCCAGCTTCTCCTCTCCCAGGACCAACTTGGCCACGTGGTTCAACGTCTCCTGCTTGGGCCTCAGTGCCATCTTGGCGGCCCACCAGGCGTCGACCACCAATCTTCCGTTGATCTTCCAGCTGCGCTGCCCTGAGCGCCGCGGTTCGCCATGGTCCCGCCCCCACAGGCACTGGCCGGCCCCACATGCCTTGGCCCTCTCAAGCACGGTCGGTATGTCATAGTTGTCTATGTTGTACCCGGTGATGACATCAGGGTCTTCCTCCTGGATGACCCTGGTGAACTCCTCGATGATCTCCCTTTCCTGGCCGCGGATGGGCTTCCCCTCGCGTAAGCCGCCCTTCTCCCTCATGACGTAGCAGATGGTCAGGATCCTGCCGTCACTGATGCTGTTCTCTATGTCGAAGGATAGCACCTTTAGGTCCGGATTGAAGGGTTCCAGGGTGGCGATGTCTGGCGCGCCCCCCTTGCTGGCTATGTCCACCACCAGGTCGGTGGAATAATTTCCGCTGGTCTCTTCCCCGACGATCTGGACGCAAGCGCCGAGGTCGTTGTCATAGATGAATCGGTGATGGAACGGTATGTCTGCGGCCAGGACCTCGAAGCTTCGCTTCAGCCGGGACCGGAAGTCAGGGACCAGCCATGGGAATCGGACCACGACCTTGGCGGCCTTACGCAGCTTTCCGCGATGGAACAGTTCGATCCATTCCACCCTCCTCACATCGGGGTCCTTTCTCAGCGTCTCCACCGTAGCATCATCCGGCTCCACCAGGTGGAAATACGGCTCGAACCCAACGTAACGTGCGACCAGGGAGCGTCCGTCATCCACCTTCCCGTACAGCTCAACGGACAGCCGATCGTCATCCATTCGCCGGTAGGTCGCGCTGAGCAATCTGGCGTTCCATCGTCCCACCATGTTCACTTCCTCGCAACGATGGTGATAACGTCGTCGTTCTGCAACACGTAATCGTTGCCCACGGTGCGGTGCGTTCTCACGTTTATGGCCCTTATGAAATTTTCCCCCAGGTCGGTGTGGATCCTATAGGCCAGCTCCTTTGCCGTGGTTCCCCTGGGCACCATGAAGGCATCGGGAAGCACACGCCCCTCATGGTCCGTTAGACGGGTCTCGTCCTCCACCGGGTATACGATGATCTGGTCCAGCAAACGGTATGCCGCGGTCTCCAGGCATTGCTGCACCCCGGTTCCTCCGAACCGTCCGATGTTCTCCCCCAAGAGGTCTATGGCCTTGGCCTGAGCGGGGTTCAGCTTAGATCGGTCGGGCACGTTGAACGATCCATCTCCAGGGAGATAGTCGATGAGCTTCGACCTGGATGCCCGCTTCAACGCCAATTCCGTCTCCGCACATGTGGGGATGGCGATGTCCACCGAATCCATCAGACGTTTCAAGGTGGCGTCATCCGCCTTGTCCGCCTTGTTCAGGGCGATCAACATGGGCTTGGCCTGTCTCCTGATGGCGTCCGACAGGCGGTACATGATCTCCGGGTCCCAGGTCTGTGGATTCTCCGGCGGTCGCACCTCTCGCATGGCGGCGCTGATATGGTTCGGAGTGACCCCGAGACCGGTCAGGCGTTCGTGGATGAGCAGCTCGATGTTCTTGCCCTCCATGTGAGCCTGTCGGGCGCTCCTTTCCCAGCCCCTCTCCAGGATGCCCTTCATCCACATGGCGATCTCCCGTTCCAGGAACCTTACGTCCTCCATCGGGTCATGGGATCCGGGCGGTACCGTGTTTCCCTCCAGGTCGGTCGATCCAGAGGCGTCGACGACATGTATGAGGGCGTCCGCTTGCCTCAGGTCATCAAGGAACTGATTGCCCAGGCCGCGGCCTTGCCAGGCGTCCGGCACCAGGCCGGCCACGTCAAGCAGCTCTACAGGTATCAGGCGGGTGCCGTTCTCGCAGGCGGCGTTCCGGGGCGTGCACTGAGTTCCAAACTCCACATGGGGACACTTGCCCCTCACGTATGCCACTCCCCGGTTGGCCTTGATGGTGGTGAAAGGGTATGAGGCGATCTCCACCGTCGCCAGGGTGGCGGAGCAGAAGAACGTGGATTTGCCGACGTTGGGTTTACCGACGATGCCTATCTGCATGGTCTCGATATCAGAATACCCCTGGTCTAGAAATATGATTGCCTTGTCTGCAATGTTTCAGATTTCATAACAGCGAATTTATTTATCATGAAGCGATTTCTGGAGCATGAGGGCTCCGAGGGAGTATCTAGATGGCACCAGGAACATCATCGTAGGTGCCGTCATGCTGATGATCCTCATACTGACCATCGCCCTCACCATAGGTCTTGTCTTCAGCATATACGACCTGATAGTCGATGAGACGCCCAATCATTTCGAGAAGGAGGATATCCTCAACGCGTTCAGCCACCTTCTCCTTGTCATCATAGGTCTGGAATTGCTCGACACCGTGTATGGATTGCTGACGGAGGCCCGCCTCCAGGTGGAGACGGTACTGCTCGTCGTGGTGACGGCCGTCGCAAGGGAGCTGATAGTGTTCGATTACGAGAAGGCCGAAGGCGTCATGCTGGCCAGCGTCGGCATCGTGGTGGCGGCGGTCGCAATGGCATATTATCTGATCAGGCGGGCTCGCGCCTTGACGTCTGACCATTAGCCTGTCCGTTACGTGCCGGAAACGCCAGTTCAGCCCTTTTGCCGATGAAGGAGGAGGGTATGTCCTCGGCCATCTGCCTTACCATCTCGATGGGGGCGGCGAAGCTGAGCGCATCCGGCGGGAACCAGGGATTGCCCGTGGGGTCCACGGGTCCGACGTACGCGGTATCGCGAGGCGCTCTGGAGGCCATCCCGGCGGCATAGGTGACCATGGAGCTGCATGCAGCCCCGGCGGGCATCAGGACCGATCGGAAGATGTCCTCCTTGCGATAATGGACCAGGCCTCCAAGGTTCCTGACCTGCTCTGCCGTACCGATGATCAACATGGAGCGTACGGCCTCTTCGTCCGTCACGGAATCCGCCCCGCAGACGATCAGGTATCGTCCCGGCGGGGTTATCTCCCCAGGCGCCTGAAGGAACCTCTGGGCTGCCTCGGGGGTCGGCTTCAGAAGCTCTGCCTCACCGCCACGGAAGTCCGGGGTGCCGGTCGACAGGAAGTAGGGCAGCTTGGACATGGGTGGCGCCAGGCCCAGCCACATAAGGCCTCCGGGACAGCATCTCTCCTTCACCTCTTTGCCAATGACCATGGGCGGGATCGTCCGGTCGGAGGCGCCCATGATCAACGCCCTGGCAACGCAACGGTCCACCTGGCCCATGGGGATCGCGCCCTCCGGCATCTCCTCTGCACCCGATACGAACAGCGGCCTTCGCTCCAGGTGGAAGTAGCGCTCGAACCTCTCGCTTATCTCAAGTAGCGGAAGCATGTGGACACCCTAGATGGTATCGTCGTCGCGGCTATTTCATCCCATCCTCAGCTCTACGATGCTATTGGCCAGCTCGCCGATCTGCTCCGGCGAGAGCGCCTCTACGCGAAGGTCCATGTATGGCAATCGGACCTTCTGCTCCGCCGTGATGATGGAACGCATCCTCAACACCGTCCCGATCTTCTTCCGTCGATTCTGGAACAACGCCTCCGTCAGGCGGAAGAAGAGCTTTTCATCGATGACATGGAACGGCGGGGCTCTCGGTACCAGCTCGACTATCGCGGAGTCCACCTTGGGCACCGGCCAGAAGCGCGATCGCGGCACCTTCTCCAGCAGGCGACACTCCGCCCGATAGTATACGTTCACGGTGAGGCGCGAGTAGTCATCCGTATCCGGTCGTGCCACCAGTCTATCGGCGAACTCCTTCTGCAGCATGACCACGCCCTTGTCGAAGCTATGTTCAAGAAGCTTGAACATGATGGGCGAGGAGATCGAATATGGCAGGTTGGACACGAACCTGTCGAATCGTGGGAACTCGACGGCAAGTGCATCGCCCTCGATGAGCTCCACGTTCGAGGGAAGATGGTCAGCGAGGTAAGCGGCCAGCTTTGCATCGGTCTCGATGGCGACCACCTTCTCGACCTTGTCCGCCAGGCGCCCCGTCAGCATGCCAAGCCCGGGGCCTACCTCCAGGACGGTGTCCTGGGGTGAGAGCTCTGCGTACTCGATCTGCCGGTCGGCCACCCGGTCATCGACCAGGAAGTTCTGACCCCTGCTCTTGGCCGGCGCTGCTCCAAGCTCGGATAGTATTGCCGCTACCTCTGAGGGGTTCATCGTGAGACGAATATGCGATACTTCTGGTTGGGATCGGACAGCTCATCCTCGATGCGCTTGGCTATGAGCTTCTGCGGCTGCTTCACCGTGGTCACGCGCTTGGCCAGGTCCTCGTAGTTCTGGAAAGGTCCTTTCTTGCGCTCCTCGACGATTGCCCACATGGTCTTCTTTCCAAGTCCGGGAATGAGCTCCAGCATGTGAAACCTGGTAGTGATGGCCTGGGCCTCATTGAAGAATTTGACGAAGCGCTCCTCCTGTTCTTCGACTATCTCCTGCAGGATGTATGGCAGCTCGGCCTGAGCGGCTGCGGTCAGTTCCTCGTAGCCGATCCGCCTTCTCACATGGACGATCTTGTCGCGCATTTGTGGATCCTTACCTATGTAGACCCTGTCTCCTATCGTGATGATGGCATCGGACTTGGGAACGAGTTCGAAGAGCTTGAACTCGGACTCTCCTATTGCTAGCACCAGAGGCTCCTTTTTAAAACTCTTGTCAGTAGGCAGGCCCTGCGGTAAGTAATCTAATACAAGCGCGTAATCCTCCATATGATCAGCCCGGCTGTTCTATCGATAGGCTTGCACGGTAGATAATATCTGTTCGATGTTCTCTTTCTCCAGGACCATTCTTTCCTTGGAGAACAGTACACGTACGTCGTCGGGGTGGGACGGCAGGATGTCAGCGATCTTGGCACATAGGGCCTCGCTGACGAACCCCAGTTCGGCCAGTTTCCCCTGAAGCTCCTTCGCCTTATCGGCCGGGAGCTTTGTTACCTTCTGCGCGTGGTCGAGAGCAAGCTTCTGGTCTGGCGTTAGCTCTCGCTGATCCGCCGACGACTCCAGCAGCTCTTTGACCTCCGCTAAGGTCACGTAGCGCTCCTCGGACATGTGGAGACCTCAGAGCGCCTTCTTCAAGTGTTCTGGCCTGGCGATGACCGTCTTTAGCTTGTTGCCGTCGTAGAGCTCCACGACAAAGGCGCGACCCTGCTGGCCAGTGACCACTCCGGTCTTGCCCTGGAAACGGGAGTGAGGCGTACCATAGTGTACGGAAGGGTCTATGACCACGCTAACCTTCTCTCCCTTCTCGAAAGTTTGGAACTCATGGGTGATGGGGGTCATTCCCCTCATCCGAGGGCTCTTCCTAAAGATCTGGCGCGTCTTGCTCCGGGTGCCTCTGGATGCCTTAACCATTATTTATCCCTCGTTAACGTTATCGATGATCTGTATCACGTCCAGTGCGATCACCTGGCAGGGGACTCCGAGTAAGCCGGCCAGGGATGGCACGGTCCTTCCTTCGTCACCGCTGACGAACTCCTTGACATAGGTCCCGGACTCTGTTGTCAGTCTTAGGACGAGCTTGTCCTCCTCCATCGACTCCAGGACGAGTTCGCGGATGGTTCGTTCTCTTGCGAGGTTGGCCCGTCGATGAGCCACCCTCGATGGCGTCTGCTGGGTGATGCGCGCTTGGTTTAGCGACTCGACTACCTCATCAATCCGTTCCTTATTAACTTTGCCTTGAACCGATACTTCTGCACGGTACACCTTGTCGGGTGTCGCCGCCTTGATCTGGCGCACCTCATGGCGGTCGCTCCACCTCAATCGTGAGAAATCGGCGAGACCGTCCCCGTTCTCGTTGGCGAGCCTTTCCATCTCTCCGAGGTCAAGATGCCGCTTTCTTGGTTCGGCGATCTCGAGGACGAAGGGTCGGCCGGTGCCGAGCATGCGCGCATCGATATCCTCACGCCCCATGCCATGGAAGAAGTGGTCCTTCCCTTCGAACTGACGAACCAGTGGGTCCCCGATGAGCTCTTGCACGCTGGTCTGGTACATCTTTCCGATGCCGCCACATCTCTTGCAGCCCTTTCCCCGGCACATGCGGCACGGCCATCGCGTCTGCGGTATCTCCCTTGAATGCTTCCGGTAGCGGCCGTATATGAACAGCGGGGCGATGTTCAGTTCCACGTTCCCGAACCGGGTGTCCACCAGCGCCACCACGTCAGGTGAGGTGAAATCGACCTCCTTCTTGACGCGCGCCTCCACCAATTTACCTATCTCCCGATTCAGCTCCGCCTTTATCGGTTCGGCGGTCTCCCCGCCGACCTCGGACCATAGCTGCTCCTCGCGGTCCTGGAGGGCCGGATCGACCTTGGTTCCGATAAGGAACGTATCGTATTCTATCTCCGATAGCCTGCTGGCCGCAGTCTCGGCGAAGCGAGGCAGCTGCTCGAACAGGTCCCCGCAGAGCCAGCATGTCTCGTGCGGAGGCATCTCCTCGCTTCTTGCCGCCAGTTCCAGCGCCACGGCGATGCGCATGTCGCGGCCCCTCTCCTTGTTGGTGGTGCCGCTCTCCACCTGGGCGAACAGCCGCCCCAGGCAATGGTCGCATAGGTCGTGATGAAGTGCCTTCTCGGCCCTGGCTATGATCTTGTTCATGAATGTCACCTGATGGCAATGCGGTCGTCCGCCGTCCTTTCCCTGGCACCCTAAGGAGGTTGGATATTTACTCCTTGCCTTGTCCGCATCACCAGGGCTAGCGCGCTCAGGAGAAGCCCATCTCGGCGATGCGTAGCGTGGCCCTCGATCGCTCCAGGTAGCGGTAGACGGTGGCATGCTCCGAGCCTCGAAGTATCATCTCGACCGCCTTCTTTGCCACGGGCAGCTGGACCGAATTGCCGATCAATGCGACGGTGGAACCGTATACCGACATGCTCGCTCCCGTCAGGTCCTCGATGATCCTTCTCGTCTTGCCGTTGGTCCCGATCAGGCGGGAGCGCATGCGGGTCAGCTTTTCCGACTTCTTGCCGACGAAATCGCCGATCTCCACTATCTCCAGATATTCATCCTCATCCAGTAGGCGCATGGCCCGGTGGGGGGCGAAGCCTCTTCCGATGGCCTTGACGAGGTCCATGACCTTAAGCGCGGCGAGAGGGTCCTGAGGATTGTCCTGAATGTTGACCTCCCCCTCGCTGTCGATCCTCAATCTTACCCCGGCGCGCCGTTCGATGAGCTCCTTGGTCTCGCCGCCCTCGCCGATAAGCACGCCGACCCGGTCCTGCGGAATGCGCACCAGTCTCATTCTCCCATCTCCGTTATCTCCTTGAATATGTTCTCACGGTCCTTCACATCAACGCCACGGGAACGGAAGAATCGATTGATGTTGTCTATGTCCCTGTACAGGAAGTCCTTGGAATTGACATGGTCGACCAGGACCGCCTGTCCGACGTCGATTATGAACGCCTTGTGGCGGTAGTATAATATGTTATATTCGCTGAGGTCGGCATGGACCAGGCCCGCCTCTTGATAGGTCAGCCGCATCTGCTCCAGCAGGTCCTCGTAGATCTCTTGCGGGTTTTCCAGCACGACGTCCTTGAGCAGCGGGGCTGGTGCCCTCTGCGTACCGATGTATCTCATCACGACCATGTTGCGATGGAATCGCAGCGGCTGGGGGACGTTCACCCCTGCTTCATACATCCGTTGTAGATTGCGGAACTCCTTGCTGGCCCAGGCCATGATTATCTTCCTCTTGGAACCGCTCAGGCCTCTGAACCGCTTATCGCCCTCGATGTAACTGGCGATGCGATTGAAGGTCGCGGTAGAGGTTCGGTATATCTTCAATGCCACCATCTTGCCCTTCGGGTCGCGGGCGGCGAAGACATTGCCCTCCTTACCTGTGGAGACGGGATATTCGAGGGTGTCGATCACCCCATCCTTCATGAGCTTGTAGATGCCCAGCATGGTGTCGTTGTCGAACACCTCGGACATGGTCTGGCGCTCATCGCCGGTTCGGGTGTTCTGGCGGAGCTCCATTATCTTGTGCTCGAGGGCATCGTAAGCCTCTTCCCGAGGCAATATGACCACCTCAGAATATGTCTAGATTCTTGGGAATGGCCTTTCTGCGGTGCAGGTAGCTCGCTTGGGTCTTGGTATATCGATACATGATGTCGGCCTTGGTAGGCTCGAACTCCCATGGTTTCACGATGAGCAGGTCTCCCTCTCGGATCCACATTCTCTTGCGGATCTTCCCAGGGATCCTTCCCATCCTCGATACCCCGTCCTCACACATTACCTTGATGCGAGATGCTCCCAAGAGCTGATCAGCTACACCGAACATCTCACCCTCTTTATGATTTGGAAATGGACAGCGTGTGATCTCCTCGCTTTGTTCTTCTGGTGCATATTGGGTCAATGATAGCCTCCGTGAGATGCCTTTGTGGAACTGATCCATCGGGCAAGGATGGGGTTGACATAAACCCACCTTATATAAGAATGTAAGTGAGGTCCAGAAGATATGGCTCTAATCATGGCCGACGCCATCGCCATCCAGTGCGAGAGACGAATGAAAGAGGGGCGGGGTTTCAACGAGGCCCCGCCCTGAGAGCCATCTGCTCCTGGCCCTTGACGCCCTCTGACCTGCTGACCACCACCTCGGAAGGTGTCCAATCGCCGTTCAGGCGGTCGCGGTACTCGAACGATGGCCAATTCCGAGGTATCCTCTGCTCGGGCATGAACTCCATGTCGTACGGCTGGAAGTCCCTCTGCTCTTCGAGCACCTTGTTCACGTAGTCCTTGCTCTCCTTCAACGTGATGGGTACATCGATCCTGTCGCCGCCCAGCACTTTAACGGGATCCTTGCTCTCGAACCTCTGCAACAGCTCCATGGCCTTCTGCACATGCTCGATCTCGTTCCTCATCATCGCCTCCCAGAACTGCCTGAACCGGGGGTCGCTCTCGGTCTGAGCGCACGACCAGTAATTGTACGCCTCGTTCACCTCCATCAGGAAGTTCATCTCCAACGGGGTCATGGTACCGTCCCCAAGGGATTCGTACTGGGTGACATGCTGCTCCTCGACGTCGGCTATCTCGGTGTACAGGCCACGGGCCAGCTCGTCAGGGAACATGGGTCCGTGCGACTTGTAGTACAGTTCGGTCTGCTGCTCCGCCGATACTATGGTGAAGTAGTTCATCTTCGTCTTGGGGGACGCGGTGTTCTTGTCCCATGATCTGCGCATCTCATCCGACGGGTGCCGGTGATGCACCCTGGTAGGCCTTCCTTCCTTTATCTCGACGGTGTCCTTCACGAACTCCTTGGCGTCTCCACCTTCCATCTGTCGATAGAGCAATGCATAGCGATACAGATGATCGAAGTCCTCCAGCAAGGCGAAGTCCAGCGTGGCCTTCTGGTATGGGTCCTCCTCGTTCTGCGCCAGGTTGGCCGTCAGGTCGACGGCCACCTGCTCATATCCCAGGGTCGTCTCCGTGATGGACTGTTGGGCGGGGTTCAACCAGTTGATGGCCTGCTGTTGCATGGACTCCGCCCTTCTGATGATGGCCAATGCCTCCCTCACCTCGGGGTTCGGATCGGTCCTTGCGATCGCATGTTTCGTCAATGTAGCATTGTTCTCTATCCCATTCATCAGGATGACCCGGGTCCTGGTATGTGGGTCCACGGCCATCTTGTCATATGGTTCGGTCACCAGCTCCTTCCAGCTCATGGCCTGCTCCTCGATGGGAGCGCCCTTCTCGTCGAACGGTCTGAACGCTGCCATATGATCCCTCGAAGTCGAGGGTGCCAGCGTGATTTACTTAGCCTTTGCCCGAGGACGGAACAACACATCGGCGCATGACCATGCTTATAGCGGCCAACGGGCACTCGACGCGAGGCCAAACCTTCGCGGTGCGAGACGTCGCCGGTCAACTCTTATGCAGGCCCGGGTCGAAGAAACGATTATCACATCCCGCCGCTCAAGGAAGACGGGATGTCCTTCCTGGAGCCAGGCGTGGAGATCATCGAACAGTTCATCGCAGCCATAGGATATCCCGGTCTTGCGGCGTTGATGATGCTCGACGCCACCATACTGCCTGTGCCCAGCGCATTGGTGATGGGCTTCGCCGGCCACGCCTGCTACCTGGGCCAGATGGACATCGTGGCGGTCATCATGGCAGGGGCGGTGGGAAGCGTGGTCGGCTCCATGTCCATGTATGCACTGGCACGCTGGGGCGGACGGCCCTTCCTGGATCGATACGGCCCTTATCTGGGTCTAGATGACGAAAGGCTCGCAAGGGCCGAGAGATGGTTCGAGCAGTACGGTGATCGGGCGGTCCTCGTAAGCCAGCTGTTTCCCGTGGTCCGGGACCTCATACCGTTCCCGGCGGGAGTGGCGAAGATGAGCGCTGGCCGTTACGCTCTCTTCTCCTTCCTGGGCTCTCTGCCGTTCTGCGGGGTCCTGGCCGTCGCCGGGATGATGGCCGGCCCGGCCTGGCAGGAGACCGTCGCTCTCCTTGACCGGTACGACATCGTTCTCGTGGTGCTGTTCGGGGCAGGCCTGATCGCATACTACCTGGCCAGGAGAAGGGCGGCGCGGGCGGCCTGACGCCGATCACTTCTTGGGCTTGCGATCGAAGAACACGTTCTTCCCGGACGCGGAGAGCGGGATGCCGTGTACGATGTTCGACCCGCCGATGCCCAGTCGCCTGGCGGCCACGCCGATGGAGTACATTATGCGGTTGTCCACGTTCATGTTCGAAGCGATCTTGGCCGCCGAACCCAGGGCGATGCCCAGGTCCAGGCATCGGATGGAACAGTTGGGGCCATCGAAGTCGCCCGACAGGGTGTGGCGGTTGAACTCCTCGCAGGTCGGATGCCCGCACGCGCCGCAGTCGAGTCCCACGCCCTTGTGGGGCAACAGCCCTATTAAGAGCACCGCATCCGAGTCCAGGACGTTCTGCCCGTCCCTTGCCAGGAAAGCGGGCATCCCTTCTTCATTGGCCAGTCTGATCATCTCGTTTCCGACCGCGACCCTCTGCTCGTCGGTCAGGAGGATGGTCTCGATGTAGTCCTGCCCGACCGCCTTGGGCGCGGTCCTGGCGGCCAGTTCCATGAGCCTGCCGACCATTCTGACGGTATCCTTGTGAGTCATGGACTCTTGATGCTCTTTCCATCTTATAATCCATGTCGGGTGGCATCGACGACAATGGCTCCTTCCATGCAATTTCAATACCGAACTTTGAGGCCGGAAACAAGGATCCACCGCTAGCTTTATCCAGACGGGGTAGCCAAGGATTAAGTACTAGATTATTTATCGAACCTGCCAAACGCTCCCGTAGTGTAGTCCGGTCAATCATTCGGGCCTTTCGAGCCCGCCACCCGGGTTCAAATCCCGGCGGGAGCACTTCTCTTCCACCGATCATCCCTTCTCGAAGGTCAATTCAAGGATTATCAGTTATCTGGTTCGATCTCATGATCATAGCCGTTGTAAGAATAAGCTCGATCCCTTAGAACCAAATTTGGAGCAACAACATCGGTTAAACGAATCACAACAAATTGGCCGATCATGTGAAGTCACACTTTTAGTGGCATCCTAGTACAAATTAAGGTCCAGTCAAATCGATGATGATATCATCGAACATAATTATATTCTCAGACTGATCAAAGTGGAGCACACATCGTCTGGATGCGGCAAGTACGCCGCCATCGTGATTCCTGGTCAGTGGCAGTATGCTCATCTGAGAAGAATCATTAAGGTGGAAAACCGTTGATGCCCTGGTGTTTCTTAGATGAGCGAGATCACTCTGAACGTCAAGGGCATGAAGTGCGGCGGTTGCAAGAAAAGGGTCGAAGACGCTCTCGTTTCTCTACCTGGCGTATCCTCTGTCAAGATAGACCTGAAGAAGGGCGAGGTACAGGTCGCCTACGATGAAACATCGACCGGTCCAGAGCAGATCAGGAAGAAGATCGGCGAGGCCGGGTACCAAGTGGCGTGAGCGGCCCGGCCGCTGCAAGATGAGGCCACGGTCTTCAGCCCTGATTCAGTCGTCCAGCATGGTAAGGTCGCCAAGAGGCTGGCCAAGTTCCCTTGCCTTCAGTACCCTACGCATGATCTTGCCCGAGCGGGTCTTGGGCAGGGACTCGACGAACTCGATCTCCCTGGGATATGCGTAGTAGGCCAGTCTTGTCTTGACGAAGTTCGTTATCTCGTCTCTCAACCCATCCGATGGCGTGAATCCCGGCCGGAGGGTTATGAAGGCCTTCACGATCTCGCCCCTCAGCTCGTCTGGCTTGCCGATGACACCTGCTTCCGCGACCGCGGGATGCTCGATGAGGGTCGATTCCACCTCGAACGGACCCAGGCGCTCTCCCGACGTCTTGATGACATCGTCCGCGCGACCCATGAACCAGAAGTATCCGTCCTCATCGACATAGGCAAGGTCTCCCGATATGTACCAGCCGGGGATCTCGAAATACTCCCTGAACTTCGGCGTATTGCGCCATATGCCGGTCATCATCGAAGGCCAGCCGGGGCGGAGCGCCAGGAACCCATAGGTTCCTGGAGGAACCTCCTGGCCGTTCTCATCGACGATCGAGGCCACCACGCCTGGGACGGGTCTCCCCATCGACCCGGGCTTTATGTCCATGCACCGGAAGTTGGCTATGCAAGGCGCTCCCGTCTCGGTCTGCCACCAGTTATCATGAATGCGCGTGCCCAGCACTTCAAGGCCCCAACGCACGACCTCTGGATTCAGTGGCTCACCGGCAGAGCATATGTGCCTCAGTTCAGATAGGTCGAACTCTCTGATGACATCGTCTCCCGCGCGCATTAGCATCCTCAAAGCGGTCGGGGCGGTGAACCAGACATTGACCTTGAACCTCTCGATGATGGAGCACCATGCTCTGGCATCGAACCTGCCTTCGTATGAGACCAGGGTGGTCCCCAGGTACCAAGGGCCGAAGATCCCGACCGATGTCCCGGTGACCCATCCGGGATCGGCGGTGCACCAGTATGTGTCATCCTCCCTCAGGTCCACCACGTACTTGCAGCCCACGAACTGCTGCACCATGGCCCGGTGCCCGAGCATAACTCCCTTGGGCTTGCCGGTGGAGCCCGAGGTATAATGTATGATGTATGGATCGGTAGGGGCCATGTTCATGGCCAGGTATCTGGGGTCTCCCAGCTCCAAGGCCTCATCGAACCTGACGGTCTTTCCTTCCGGTAACTCGTCGTCGCCGACGATTATGAACTTCTTGACGTCCAACAGTTCATCGAGGACAGGCTCCAGCCTCTGGTAGAGATAGGGGGAGGTGACGATGATGCTGGCACTGCAGTCCAGAGCACGGTCCTTCACAGCTTCTGGACCAAGGGCGGAGAAAAGGGGGCCGGCGATCCCGCCCATCTTTGCGATGCCAACGACGGAGATGTACAGCTCAGGGATCCTGTCCAGATATACCAGGACGCGGTCGCCCTTTACCGCCCCCAGCTTCTCAAGCCCGGAGGCGAAACGACTGGTGAGGTCCGCCATCTCGCCGAAGGTGAACTTTCGCACTCCCCCGTCAGCCTGTACCGAGTAGAGAGCTATCTTGTTCCTCCTCAAGTTCTCAGCATGGCGGTCGATCGCCTCCGCGGCTACGTTATAGCGTCCGCCGTTCGACCAGGCGAAATCCTTTTCTACAGAGGCCCAGGAGAACTCCCGATAGGTAGTCGCATAATCAGTCAGGTTCCCTGGTCCGAGTGGAGAGATCCTTGCATCCATGCCAATGTGCCCCAAAGACCCACTCGCAGAGATGGAAAGCCCATATTTAAAGTGGACGAACACCGTCTGAATGAATGATATGGCTATTACGAATCATGCAGGCGCGCACCGATTCCCCTTCGGCCCCTTGGGCCGGCGTTCACCTGTCGCGAGAGCATGCCAGTCCTGGCGGTCGACCCTCTCCGCCCGGTGAACGGACACCTCGTCAGATGGGTCGGGCGGGTCATCACATGGACCTCCTCCCAACCTAAACGTTCTCAAGCAAGGTCGATTTCATATCGTGTATCGGCCCTACTGCATGACATGAACGGAAAGGTGTCCACGGTCCTTGTGACATACCCCGATGAGAAGACCGCGCGAGCCATCAGCAGGTCCTTGGTGGAACGACGCCTTGTGGCCTGCTCCAACATCTTCGCCATCGGCTCCATATATCGATGGGAGGGCGAGGTTGAGGAGAGTTCTGAATTCGCCTCCCTTCTGAAGATACGGTCGGACGACTTCCCGGCCGTGGTGGGGGCCATACGGGAGATGCATCCTTACGAGGTTCCTTGCATCGTCAGGTATGATATCGCCGGAGGCTTCGATGATTATGTCGATTGGATAAGGGAATCGACATCAAGGTAGAATGCGCACGAACGCCACACGCTTCTGACGGTCCTTCCCCTTCTCGGACGGTCCAACATCCCGCCACCTATCGATGCAAGAAGCAAGGAGGACCAAGGGCTTGCGTGGAGGACTAGGGGGGTCAGCGAAGCTACAGGCGGCAGGGACATGCCCAGCCCGCGGAGGATGGGTCGACCGCTCAGGTCGTGTAGATGAAGATGTCGCCCCGCCTCACATATGGTTGCAACCCCTCGATCGGATGCAGATAGCTGACGACCCTGGTTCCGGACCTGGCCTCTTCCTTTATCTTCCTGGCGATCCTTTCGTTCACCCTCACTTCGTACTGGAATAGGAAGATGACGTCCGCGTCGGATATGTCCTGCCTGAACAGGTCTCCGAGTATGACCTCTGCGTCTCTGGCCCTCATCTTGGCCACAAGCCATCGGAGGGGCTCTATCTCGATTCCTTTGACATTATCACAGTATCTCGAAGCCTCGGCGAGGACGACGCCCGTCCCGCATCCAAGGTCATAGAGGACATCATCCCGCCTGAGACCCACCATCTCAAGGGCCTCTCTAGCCTTCCTTCTTGGCGTCGGGGAGTATCCAGCGCCCCCGGTCAGCATGGGGAGGAAGATCGAGCCGACATAGTATGCAGCCATCAGGGCGAGAATGGTCACCAACAGGTCAAGCATAATCTCATGCTTCCTATCGTCCGATGTGACCACACGGTCCATAGATGTTCGTATTTCCGACCCTCGGTCAGCCAGGAGACCCCTGGGATCGGCTCTCTTGCGCCACCTGGCGACGTTCATGCATGTCACCGTGCACCTGACGATCCATGGAGCGGTGCGAAGGGCGACGGTGGGCGCGGTCCGGCGAAGGTCACCTCATGGCCTGCAGGATCTCTTCCGCGGAACGCACCCTGCCCATCCTCTTGAGGATATTGACCGAGCAATTGTGCTCTTCTTCCGACGAGGCGGTCATGGCATCCTCTGCGAACACCTGCTGGTAGCCGTACTCGTACGCGATCCTGGCGGTTCCTTCCACGCCGAAATTGGTGGCCACCCCGCATAGGGCGATGGTGGTGACGCCTCTCCTCCTCAGCTGCGGCTCGAGCTCCGTCCCGTGGAATGCTGTCCACTGTCTTTTCGTGATCATGACGTCCGAGATCGCAGGCGACAGCTCAGGAACCAGATCTGCGAAGCCAGGTGGCGAGTCCAGGGGGTCCAGCGGAGGAAGGTCGCTCTCTGGATCGAGCGCAACATCCTTGCTGAGCTCCATGCGCACCAGGAACACCGGGAGGCCACGCCCCCTGAAGGCCTCTAACAATCTGGTGGCGTTGGCGATGACATTCTCGGAAGTGTGAGGCCTCAAGGATGGGTCCAGCGCGATGCCCTTCTGGAGATCGATTACGATGAGGGCGCAACGGTCCCTGTCCAACATCAACGTTGGCATGTACGTGCCTATGTGACCTGCACCTATATGTTCGAGTTATCCGAGAAACCGGTCCGAGGCCGCGTTGTCGTTTCGGGAAGGCGCGTCCTTTCGGTCCGCCATATTGTCCTGAGATCCTCTGGACGAGCTCCCTGCCGTTTTACAAGGCCTTCCTCAACTGCGCGAAGCGTTTGGCGTACGGCCCTGAGGGAAGTCTCAGCAATATGCCTGCCTGCCCTTCCTCTCCTCCCCCATACGATGGCGGTCGTCATAACCGCGCCAATATTCCACGCTCCACGGCGTAGTCGCCCTATATACATGGAAGAGGTCGTTGGATAGGAAGGCGATATCGATCTCATACACCTGACCGGCATATTCGGACGGATATTCCTGATACGTCGCCGTCCAGAGCTTGACCAGGTATAGGAGCTTGGCATCGGCGATGGAGGCCAGGCGAAGAAACTCATCGAGGTCGTCACCTTGCCAGAAGATCGAACGGTCGTCCGGGAGCCAGTCGGTCTCGTAGACCTTTCGGTCCATTCCCGCCCTCGCCAGGCAGTCCTCGATGACCCTTTCCATCTCCTTCGAGTCGCGATCGATCATTATGATCGGGGGTCACATGCATAGGGATATTTGGCATTTGGCCGACCGTTTTCGGAAAGCCCATCTCATGAACCGTGCGGTCTGCGACCGGTCCACTGGCTATCTGCCATCGTGAATCATGTCAGGGATGAGCGACATCGAACGCCGAACAGGTGTTCCTGGACATGGGAGGTGCCTGAGCGAACACGTTCATCCAGAGCTGCCTCCCAGCTCGTTCAGCATCGATGTGTCCAGCATATATTTTGCCCTTGGTCCGATAAGGTAGACGGGCATCAGGCCGAACAGATCATGCTGGACGATGTCATACAATGCAACGGAGAGATATCGTCTTCGAATGGACCTTACGGCCTCTTCGTCGGATCCTGCGATGGCGTTCAACTCCCGCTCTATCTCCTCCAGAGCGTGGATGCGCATGGCCAGCAATCGGCGGACGAACCTCTTGCTGGCATAACCTTGTATGTGCCTCATGACCATCAGCTGGGCCACCAGAACGATCGCGAACAGGACGATGTCCAGACGGTCAAGGAGCCGCAACGTTTCCATCAAGGCTTGAACGGTTATGCCGGGGAGCAGCAGCGCCCATAGGCCCAGCAGAGAGGTCAGAAGGCCAAGCAACACTAGCGAAGCTATCATGGCAGTGAGCACCGTGCGCAGGGGGGAGTGCAGCGACAAGGGGCGATCATGGGCGATGGATGCAAGCCGGGTCACCCCGTGCGCCCGCGGCTCGAATAGGTAGATCAAGGCGTAAAGGAGGAAAACGAAGCCGATCTGGACCAGTACCGTGGCGGCGATGCGGGGAGGCACCACTCCCATGAGGAACCCGTGATAGATGGTGAATACGGCCGTGACCCCGAATATCAGGCCGAAGCTCCACGCCAGCGGGATCATCCCGCTCAGGAACACCGTCAATCCGATCTCCAAGGCCAGGGGGCGGTTGCTGAGCAACAGCCGTATGGCTATCGACCTCTCCTCCAGATCCTTGGTGTCAAAACCCTCCTCCCCCGGCCGCATCTTGGTAGTGGTCGTCGGCATGAGAAGTATGATGAAGTTGTACGAGTAGAGGAGGAAGCCGACCGAAAGCCATAGGAGGAAGATATAGGGCTGGACCACGATGGCGACCATCATGAGGGCCATCAGTGCGGCGACGGCGCCATGCGTCAACCGCTCGCCTCGATGGTGAACGCTCAACCGGCGAAGTGTCCACCCTTCGAAGGCGATCTCCCTGCTAACCTCTTTCCTCAGCTCCGAAGCACCAGCGTTTCCAACCGACCCCATCGTTCATCCGTCTCCGCTTTGGTGCATCCCATGCCATCACATGTTCGGAGGGCACGATGGGAACGGATGGAGGCCCCAGCGAAGGTGGCGGTCACGGGCCGCCACCCCGTGGGTGATGAAGGTACCTCTACGTCAGATCGGTCCGGTCAACGTGGGCAGTATGAGCCCTACCAGGGCCGTCAGGATCCATATCACGATGGCTATCGCCAGGGCTTTCAGCCAGCCGATCTTGTAAAGGCCCTTCAGCGCAAGCAGCCATACGATGCCTCCAAGTATCGCGGCCAGCAACCCATTGCCGAGCAGCCAGTATGCGACAGTATATATGATCGTTCCAACGATGGCAGCGATCAGGGCGGTTCCGATCCCTTCCTTCTCTCCGAACAGCTTGGTCACGACCCATATCACTATGGTCGAGACTATCAGGGCAAAGATGGAGCCCAAGGCCGTCGATATGACATCAGCCATTCTATATCACCCGTCAAATCTTTGGGCCAGTTGCTCAAGGCCCGCTTGCATTCATCTTCGAGCGGGAGGTATAATAATTATTGCTTGAGATAATGGTCGGTACGAGGATTCTGTAGTGGGTAGACATCGACAGCTTGCGCTGCCATGTGATGCTTGTTCTGCCCCATGGCCCTACCGCGCCGAGGTTGAGGCCTCGACATCCCGCGTTCTTTTCCGTATGTCCGCCTCGCCGACGTCAGCATCTGGATAATGGTCTTCTTGTGCATCTTCACATGCTCGGCCACCTCTTCCTCATCCGCCGCCTTGACGTTGAACGCACAGAACTGGCAATGGAAATGCTTTGCCGTCGGCATGTCGGCCGTTCCGACCTGGTCGGGGCGCCTACTTGCCCTTGACCATGTGGCCTCGCCCATACGATCGCGGCAGGTACATATCATCGAACGGATGCCCGGCTGGAACAGGGCAGGCCAGTACTGTATTGGCTGGTATTCCATGGTCGTAGGGCGATCGAGGAACGTCCGAAGCGTAGGGCGCGCCTCCTTGCCATCCATTCAATAGAACGAACCTTGATATTGTCCGGTAACCGGGCAGCCCATGCATTTCTTCTCCATGAACGAAGGGCACTTGCGGCACTCTCCGTCCATTCCGCAGGGCGGCTCCCTTGTCTTCTCCACCTTCAATCGGGCGGGCACCACGAAATCCTTGACCGAGGTGACCACGATGTTGAAGTCCACCTCCTTGACGGTCGGGTCCGATCGTATGTGCCCATTGACGATCGATTCGAGCGTGGCCACGCTCTCGCTGAAGAAGAAGAGGCATAGATTGTGTCGTCCCGAGACGCTGAAGCCGTTGGCGAAATAGGGGCAGTTGCGGAACATGTCCAGTATGCTCTGGGGGTTCGTGGAGGACAGGTCCACCTTGGCGAGATAGAGCCCCATGCGCAGCGGGCTGATGCCCACCTGCCTGTCCAGCGCCCCGTTCTTCTTGAGGCGGGACACACGCGCCGCCACCGAGGGCTGGGACAGCCTGATGCGCTGAGCTATCTTCTCCTGGGAGACATCGGGGTCCTCGGCGTACATGGTGATGATGATGCGATCCTTTGCGTCCAACTTCATCCGTTGCCCTGAACAGCTTGTTGGATAAAAATCCTTACTATATTTTATAAGGAAATGCATATCATTACATATATTTCATAGTAATGACGATTATATATCATTGGCACAAATGCACTCTTAGGTGAGTTCCCATGGCTATGTACTGCAACCAGTGTCAACAGACGGCTAAGAACATCGCATGCACGGTGCGAGGTGTGTGCGGGAAGGACGAGGATACGCAGAGTTTGATGGACACCCTCATCTTCGGCCTCAAGGGCATCGCCGCCTATGCCTATCATGCTCGCATTCTGGGCAAGACCGACCCCGAGGTCGACGCGTTCATCGAGGAGGCCCTGTTCAAGACCCTCACCAACGTCGACTTCTCCCATGAGGATGTCTGGAACACCCTCATGAGGGCGGGAACGATCAACCTCAAGGTCATGCAGATGCTAGATGCCGCCAACACCGAACATTTCGGCCTCCCGTCACCCACCAAGGTGCGCACCGGCACGGTCAAGGGCCCGGGCATACTGGTCACCGGACACGACCTCCTCGATCTGGAGGAGCTTCTCAAGCAGACCGAGGGCACTGGGGTCAACGTCTACACGCACGGTGAGATGCTTCCGGCCAATGCCTACCCGGAGCTGAAGAAGTACAAGCATCTGATAGGGAACTACGGGTCCGCCTGGCAGAAGCAGAAGAAGGAGTTCGATGAGTTCGGCGGCCCCATCCTGGTCACCACCAACTGCGTGCTCATCCCTCCTGAATCGTACAAGGGGCGCCTGTACACCACCAGCGTGGCCAGGGTTCCCGGGGTCAAGCACATCGAGGACCGCAAGGACTTCAGTCAGATCATCGAACATGCGAAGCAGATCGGCGACCTTCCAGAGCGCCGGGGTCCCGATGTCTGGACCGGGGCCCATCATAAGGCGGTGCTCTCCCTGGCGCCCCAGATCATAGATGCGGTGAAGGCGGGGAAGATAAAGCACTTCTTCCTGGTCGGCGGCTGCGACGGCGCCACGCCTGGAAGGGACTACTACACCCGGCTGGCGGAGATGATACCGCAGGATGCGGTCATCATGACACTGGCCTGCGGCAAGTACCGCTTCAACGATCAGGACTACGGCGACATCGAAGGCATACCGCGATTCCTGGACATCGGCCAGTGCAATGACGCCTACTCCGCCATCGTCCTAGCGGTGGAGCTTGCCAAGGCTTTCAACGTCGAGGTGAACGAACTGCCGTTGAGCATCGTGCTGTCATGGTTCGAGCAGAAGGCGGTGGCCATCGTGCTCACGCTGCTGGCCCTGGGAATAAAGAACGTCCGAATAGGCCCCACGCTGCCTGCCTTCATCACGCCGAACAACTGGAAGCATATCCAGGAAAACTTCGGCTGGAAGGCCATCGGCGATCCGGAGCAGGACCTGAGGGACATGCTCAAGGCGTGATCGCAACGAGGCCCTGCGCCTCCCCTTCCCCTTTTCCATCGATATCGTCCTGATATTCCACCGCTACACGGTCTCGGCTTCCTCCCGAAACTGACATAAGCCGGAACGCTGTGATGGTTCAGGTATCAAGATGAAGTACGGTTCGAATGTCTTGGCGGCGCTGGGCAAGGTGGACGGCAACGGTCCCTGCGCCATCATCGTCAGGCATGCCGCGCGGCACCCCATCAAGGACATATGGCACAGCCTCGAGGTGGGATTGACGGAAGAGGGCATGAATGATGCCCGTCAGTTCGGCGCTTCCCTTATTGCCTTCCGGCAGGTGAGGTTGTTCCACAGCCCCGCGGTGCGATGCAGGCAGACCGCGGAACGGATGATGCACGGACTGGAGGGCAATGGTACATCGGTCGCCGTCATTGGGGAGGCGAGGGACCTATGCGCACCGTACCTGAAGGACGAGGCCTGCCTTGGTAGGGCGGCAGAGGCCGGGAAAGACTTCATCCGGGAATGGTTCGACGGCAAGCTGGACCGGAGATGGATCCTGGACACGTCGTCCGCCGCCGACATGGTGATGGCATCCATCATCGCTAGGTTGTCCGAGCCGGGAGGGAACGGGCGCCTGGACATCCATGTATCCCATGACTGGGAGATCAGCCTGCTCCGGGAAGAACTGTTCGGGTTGCGTCACGAAGATGTCGGCTGGCCGCAGTATCTGGACGGCATACTCTTCTGGACCGATGGGACCCACATCAATGCGGCATATGGCCAACACGAGGTCCTATTCTCGTTCGAGGATGGGAGGCGCGGCCGGTGCGGCACCAGGTAACCAATAAGTAAGAAGCTCTCTCAACCCACCGACATGCTCCGGGAGGATGTCTTGAGAGCAGTCGAGGAGCGCTTACGCCTCATCAGCGGCCTTAGATCGATGGAGCGCCTGGACACCGCGTTCCGTGACGAGTTGATCGAGGCGGAGAAGCGAGCGGAGGAGGAGGGCGCCCTGGGCGGGTTGATGCCCCTCACCAACGAAGGGTTCTGGCGCACGATGGAGCGGGAAGAGCAATATGCCCTCGTGCTCGACAGCACCAGCAGCGTGCTGAAGCTGACCTCCAACCTCCTGCAGCTGAAGGACGAGAAGGGGAACCTTGTAGGAGAGTGGCTGCCGACCCATCGAGCGGAAGAGCTCCGGGAGGATGAGAAGGCCCAGTTCATCTCGGACGACTTCGTGCTGTACCGCGACATTCCCTTTGGAGGGGAGACCAAGGTGGTCCTTCCGGAGGTGGAGTTTCCATTCCTGTACGGGACGGAAGGCGTGGCCAATGCGACATCGGCAAGCCCATCGGGACTGGCCGACGAGATCATCCGTTCGCGTCAGAACCTCATGGTGCCAGGTCTGCTCAGCCACCTGGTGGGGTTCGACATCGTTCTGGGATCCGATGCCGAGATGCGTCCGGCCGGTCGTGTCCTCCCCCGACGCCGCATCTGATCCGCGGACGGCGATCGTTCCCGCCCAGGACGTCACACCCTCTTCAGCACCTGCCTCGCCGGATCGCCGGACCCCATCTCTCCTGGGGCGTTGGGCATACCATAGACGGAAAGGCAGTCAGGGCAGCCACGATAACCGTCGGACATGGCATCATACAGGCTGAAGTAACCGATCTTCGCGTTCTCGGGGATCAGATGTGCCGACAGGCAGCCGTCGCGATGGACGAGCTTGAGCTCCCTGTCGGCCAGGAAGCGGGGCAGAGGTGAGATGGGCGGCGGTACCTCTGTGAAGGCAAGATCGGCATATACGTCGAGATAGCCGTCCCCGCTCTCCAGGCCGTCCAACCGTATCGAGGGCGTCACCCCCAGCACGGGGATGATCATGTTCTGCAAGGGAAGTTTCAATCTGACGGGTGGAAAGCTTTCCAAGACCTGCTCCATGATCCAGGTGGACAATCTCTCGACCAGGTCCCCTGGAAGCCCCCAGTCGAGCTCCATGTCCAGATCGATATCCTCGATCTTCACCGCCAGCTCACCGTCGTCGACGAACAGTCTTGCCGTCGCCTTGACGATGCGGAGGTCGCGCTCCTCGGACAGCTCCGCGATGTCGATCACCTCGGCATCCTCACTTCCGTCCCTGCCCCTCGCCCTGATCGCGCCTTTCAACCATCCAAGGAAGCCTCTCGAGGTGGCGGCGACCATCTTTGGTCGCAGGCGGGCGCCGATGTGGAGCGGGCACCCCTCTATCTCCACCCTGCCCCCTTCCAGCAGCCGAAGGTTAGGACACCCGTACTGGATCTCTGCGTCCGCCTCGACCCATGAGCGGTCCACCTTGATATGCCCCTTTCCAAGCCCCCTTCCCAGCAGGACATCCACCGCCTCTTTGAACACGTCGAGCAGGGAGCGAGGGTCCGGGACGTCGATCCTATCGCTGACGTTCACCACATGAGGGGCGTGCTCCCATGCGTCCGTGAGCAGTCGCTCCAGGAACGACTCGCTTATGCGCACCGCGACCTCGTGCGGATGAGCCGATGGGCCCGGGGCCATGACCTCGCCTGCATCGGATGACGCCCCCAGGACCAGCTCCCCGTCATGGATGGCCAGGGAGCCTATCCGCGCCTCCAGCCCCCTGGAGCCGGCGGTCATGGCAGGGATGGCTATCGTGGGAACGGGCATGCTTCTGACCATCGGTCCCGCCGCCTGCTTGGAGAGCGCTCCTCGCAATATGCCCTCCATCATTGACAGGGCGAAGCGCGGGACCTCGATGCGATGGGAGAGCACCACCCTGTCCAGCTCCATGTCCCTGAACTCCATGAAGGCCTCTCCGCCCTCCATCCACACTCCGAGGCGGACGCTGGCGGACACATCGGCATCGAATCTGGTCCCCAGCAGTGCGGCCCATGCCTCCGCCCCGAAGGTCGCCATTATCGTGCCGTCGCCCAACAACGCCACCATGGGAGGGTCAATGAGCCTCATGCCTCGGTTGGACCCATCGATCTGCAGCGCTCGAGACAACAGGGAGATCAATCCATCTCCCTGATTGGCATAGAAGGAGGCGGAAAGGGCCTCGTTGAGCACCCTCTCCTTTATCGATATGATGACCTCCGGCTCCTTCCCCGTCACGCCCCCTCCTGCCATGTGGTTCGAGGGATTAATATCACCTTCGTTCGTATTAATGATGTTCGACCGATCAAGGAACGATTATCTATCCGTCGAGACGTGGAAACATCAGTGTTCCGTCATCGAGAGCTCGTTGCCGCCGTGCTCGAACTTGACATGAACTTCCGGTTCGTCGACCCATTCCGCGGACATCAGGCAGTTGATGTCCTGCAGGCTCAGGAGGCGAACGGTAGACCTGAACGAGGTCGGATCTACGGTCGCCAACGGCAGGGCCTGGGCGCTTCAGTCGGGAACGTAACTCCTTCTCATCAGGGGTGGACGCCCGCCCTGCGGTGGAGCATGTCATGGATGGCAGCTGGAGGGATGCACGAGCATGATCCATCATAGGTCGCTTCACCCGAACGATGCCGAGCTCGCCAATTGGTCTGGAAGCCTTGTGTTCAGGCCGAGATACGTGGGGGTGCCACGTGATGAGGAGGAGGCATGTTCCATAGTGCGTCTGGCGGCGAGAGACGGCCTCAAGGTCCGTCCCGTGGGCCGTCGCCATTCATCGTCACCCATCATCGCCACCGACGACGTGGCCGTCAGCATGGAGAACATGAGCGGTCTGATCGAACACGATACCGAGGAGGGATGGGCGCTGGTGGGAGCGGGAACGTCCCTGGATGACATGGGGCGGGCGCTGAACGCCGTCGGGCTGGCCACGCACAATCTTGGCGATATCAACGTGCAATCGGTGGTGGGGGCGGTGTCAACATGCACACATGGCTCCGGTCGAACGCTGACGAATCTGGCCACCATGCTGATAGGCGGCCGAATGGTGACCGCCGACGGCGAGGTCAGGGAGATCGGGAGCGACATCATACACGCGGCCAGGGGCTCATTGGGGACCCTGGGGCTGTTCACGGCGCTCAAGCTCCGCCTATTGCCTCGTTACCGGTTGCGGCGCAGGGAATGGTGCACCACCTTGAGCGAATGCTTCGAGCGATTGGAGGAGCTAAGCCATGGCAGCAGGAATTTCGACATGTACTGGTACCCGAGAAGCGACCGGGTGAAGCTGCGCACCCTGGACCCTCCAGGGGAGGGTCCTGAGGGGATCGAGGGTGCCAAACTGGTCCTGGAGATGGAAGGTTGGAGCAACGAGGTACTGTCACGGAAGAGGGTCCTGAGGTTCGATGAGATGGAGTATGCGGTGCCGGCCGATGTGGGAGAGGAATGCTTCCTCGAGGTCAGGAAGAGGATCATGCAGCGTCATCGCAGGACGGTGGGGTGGAGGGTGCTATATCGCTATGTTGCGGCCGACGACGCATATCTAAGCACCGCCCATGGGCGCGATACCGTCACCATATCCCTGCATCAGAACAACACCTTGCCATATGATGAATACTTCAACGACATCGAGGAGGTGTTCCTCCGGTATGGTGGGCGGCCCCACTGGGGCAAGAAGCATGGCCTGGAGGCAGAGGACCTCGAACCGCTGTATCCGAGATGGTCCGAGTTTCAGAGGGTCAGGAGGGAGCTGGACCCGGAAGGGGTCTTCCTGACCGATCATATGGGCAGGCTGCTCGAGGGGTGCTGATGTCTGTCGGAAGCTGCACATGGGCGATACCCGGCGGCCGGATCCCGTTGAGGAGCACGGGACCAGAGCCGGAGAGCACGTCTCATGACCTGTTGTGTTTCCTCAACATAGGGAACGACGATGCATCCGTCAGCATCTGGATATATTACGGGGACAGGGACCCCGTGGGACCGTATCGGATCACCGTGATGGCAGAGAGGGTGCGGCACGTGCGCCTGAACGACCTGATCGATCCAGAGGCCATTCCCCTGGACACGGATTATGGCGTGCTCATCCGCTCCAACGTGCCGATAATCGTGCAATTCTGGAGGCAGGACACCTCGCGAGGAAAGACCGTCGCCACGACCATGGCAGTGCCCCTTGACTGAACCCGGAGTCTCCTTCTGCAGGATGTCTCCCTTCCTCCGGTTTCACCAGATGAACTTGGGACATGTCGGATGGAGGAGCTTCGTATCGAGGGCCGGTCCGCCACCAGGCCGCCCGGCGAGGAGTTCGATCCATCTGCCGCTCTTATCGTGGACCATGCTTTCCTGCAGGTAGGTGAGCGCGTAAACATGTCGAGCGGCCAGATTCTATGTACCTGTAAGTGGCATCGAGATCTCATGACCACCACATGTGAGCGTTGGCTTGGGGACATACTTGCCGCCGAGGGTGTGAACATCACGGCTTCGAACCGGGAGGCGGTGGAACGTGGGATCAAGGCCGTCCTGGGAGAGAAGGTCGGCCTGGACACGTGCACCGAGGACTGGATCATCATACGCAATCGGGTTTCCAAGGACCCCTTGGTAAGAAGCCAACTGGTGGCACGGATCAGGGAGGAGATGGAGAAAGAAAAGGTGGCGGCCCGACCAAGGTAGTCGCCGCCCTTGGAATATATTTGCTCACTCGTAGTGAGCTCCCTCGGTCTCCTCCTTCCTCTCCTTGCACTTCTTCATCATCTTGGGCAGCATCTTGGACGCCATGGCAGACATGCTGCCCACGGCGGCCGATACGGCAGTGGATATGGCTACCACCATCCACATCATGATGAAGAGCCAGATCACCCTCATGATCATCTTGGCACCTCCGTTATGAGGTGCGGAGGTCAAGCATTATAATCCTTTGCCACGGTCATCCTGGCCCGTTGGGGCAATGGCCGCCACCAAACCTATATATCACAAAGGACCGGTTCAACGGCCGTGGCTTGGAACTGCTTACCCTGCTGTATCGGCTCGCTGCCGCATACCGACCCTGCCAGGGCGGTCGACCTCGTTCTGGAGAAATTGACATCGATACCGATATGGCCCCAGCTTCCCAACCGGGGTTTCCAGGAGAACATGTATGCCCAGTTCGCCACCCGGCTGCCTGGGGTGAACATCGACAATGCTCGCAATAAGCTCCAGGTCGACCTTCGCGACTACGATCCAGAGGCGATATACACTGCCATACTGTCCGATGACGTGGATTGGTTCTCCATGGAGAAGGATAACTTCTCTGGATTCCATGAGCTGATGTCCCGTTCTCTTCCGGAAAGCCTGGTCGCGGTCAAGGGTCAGGTGACCGGCCCCGTCTCGCTCGGCCTGCAGATGATCGATCAGGACGACAAGCCTGTCATCTACGACGAGGCATATGGGGAGATAGTAAGGAAGAACCTGAATCTGATGGCAAGGTGGCAGGAAAGGGAGCTGAGTAGGAAGTGCCCTCGCACCATCATCTTCCTTGACGAACCATACCTCAGCCTTATCGGCACCCCGTTCGCGTCGGTATCTGGACAGGATGCGACAGCATGGATAAACGAAGTGGTAGAGGGCCTGGAGGGAACGAAGGGGCTGCATTGCTGCGCCAATACCGACTGGCCCATGGTGATGGCCACAGACATCGACCTACTTTCGTTCGACGCCTATGATTACGGGCACACCATCGCCCTATACCCTGAGGAGGCGGCCCGATTCCTCGAGAAGGGGGGCGCCTTCGCATGGGGCATCATTCCCAACAACGAAGAGACGATCGCATCGGAGGATGTGCCATCGATAGTGCGGCGCGCCGAGGAGGCATTCCGCGGACTGATCGACAAGGGCATAGATGAGGACCTGCTGCTGAGGCGTTCGATCCTCACGCCCCAATGCGGCCTTAGCGGGTTGGACGAATCCACATGCGCCAGGGTGCTGGACCTCCTGAACAAGGTATCGGAGGAGTTAAGGGCCCGTCACTCGCTTGACTGATGAACATGTCCTACGTCATCGCTGTCGCCGGCAAGGGAGGGGTGGGGAAGAGCACGCTGTCAGCGTTGCTCGTACGATCGCTCAGCGAGCTCACCGGCGAGATAGTCCTGGCCGTCGACGCCGACCCCAACGCCAACCTCGGGGATAAGCTGGGCGTCAAGGTGGAGCGGACCATAGGGCAGCTGCGTGAAGACCTGTTGAAGCAGGCCGATGACCTGCCGGCAGGCATGTCTAAGCAGGATGCCGTGATGTACCACCTCCGCCTGGCCATGGTAGAGGGTGAGAAGTTCGACCTGGTCACCATGGGGCGCCAGGAAGGCCGAGGCTGCTATTGCTACATCAACAACCTTCTGCGCACCTTCCTGGACGGCATAATGGACGACTACCGGTACGTCGTCATCGACAACGAGGCGGGGATGGAGCACCTGTCCCGGCGGACATGCCAGAAGATGGACATGCTGGTGATAGTCACCGACCCCACCGTCGTGGGCCTCACCACCGCCCGGCGCATCCTGGAGCTGGCAATGGAGATGGAAGTGGCCTTCTCCCACAGCATGCTGGTGGTGAGCCGTGTCAGGGGTGAACTGTCCTCAACTCTGGTCGACGCCATCGAGGATGCCGGCTTCGAGAAATGGACGACGATCCCGCACGACGACGAGATCGACAGGTTGGCCGAGGAGGGCCTACCATTGACCGAACTCTCGAAGGACAGTGCGGTGGCGGTCGCGGTTAGAGAACTGGTCAATATGATGCATTAACACTCTTCAGGCTTAATGGGTTCATAAATAAACACACATAATTCCATATGATCTCTTAATATCTCCAGCCTAGGCGGGGGGAGAAGGCATCAGACTGAAGAAGATGCATATGACAACCATCGTCATGGCGATGGTGCCGACCTAGTTCTTGATAGGTGTGCTCCCAATCTCGAGGCGAAGTGCGGATGAGTGGTTTCTGACCCGGCTGAAGGACATGTCGTCAAGGTGATCGGCTCCATGATCCATGGGGATCGATGGACGATCATCCATTGAAAAGGGCTTCAGCTCAGGTGTCGTCCGATGCTCCGCTCTCACGGTTCAGTTTGGACTATCGGCTAGTGGTATCTTTTAGCTGCATACCCATTACCGGACAACTCTGAGGGATAGATTTGGACCTAAATGATGTAATTCCCTATCTGAACATCAGCTGGTTGCAGCTCCTGATCGCCATCATCATACTGGTGGTCGGGTTCGTGGTCATCAAGATCTTGATGGCGGTCTTGAACAAGATAATGATCAGGGTGGATCTGCCGGAGCTTCTGGTCGGATTCGTATCCCGGGTTCTCAGGATCCTACTGTATATAGTCCTCCTGCTGGTGTTCCTTGGAGCACTGGGCTTCGAGACGGGCTCCGCCATGCTGGCCATGTCTGCGATAGTAGGCCTGGTCCTGGGCTTCGGTCTGCAGGACACCATGAACAACTTCTTTGCCGGCGTCTGGCTGGCGATGGTCCGCCCGTTCAAGAAGGATGATTGGATCACGGTGAACGGCTTCTCCGGAAGGATAGATGCCATCGGCATCATGTCAACGGAGATGGTCACCGCGGACAACGTGTTCATCACGCTGCCAAACAAGACCGTATGGGGCAGCCCGATAGTCAACAACAGCCATATGCCGACCAGAAGGGTCGCTGTCACGGTCGGGGCGAGCTACGCCGGGGACCTGGACAGGGCGATCTCCGTCGCCATGGACCTTCTTAACCGCCACCCCCTGATCCTCAAGGACCCTGCACCCTCCGTGATCGTCACCGAGCTGACCGACACCAAGGTGAACCTGTCCCTCAGGGCGTGGGTCAAGAACGCGGACTATTGGAAGGTCAACTGGGACCTCAGCAAGAGCGTGGTGGAGGAGTTCAGGAGGAACGGCATAGAGATCCCGCTGCCACGAATGGACGTCCGCGTCCAGGGAGAAGTCTGACCGCTTCTCCCCCCTTTCCTTTTATATCGTTAGAAAAGGCCTCTCTCGGCAACGACCGTAAAAAGTGCGGCCCGAGCCGGCTGAAGCGGACGCGACACGTTGCAACAGGTCGAGAAGCGACCTCCTTGATGATTTATGGGGCGTTCGTGAACGGCGCCCTTCATGGCGCGGCGACCACCAGGCCGACCTCCATTCCTACATTTCTCTTCCAAACATATCCGACATGACGTCCTCTGGTGGACATGATGAGGAAAGGAAGAGGAGAAAGATGTATGCAGACCCATCCGCGGCGATGCGGAAGGGTCTGGACCGTTCCACTCGTCCTCAGATCTGGCCGCTCTTCAACAGCTTGGGGATTCCAGACGATTCCCTTGGGCCGACCACGACCTTCAGGCCGCTGAGCTCCTGCAGTTTGCCCGACATGCGGGACAGCATTCCAGGTATGATAAGCGTACCCTTCTTGCTCCTCTCCTTCGCAGAGGTCTCTTCCAGCGCGGTGACGACGCTTTCCGCCGACAGCTTGCCGGCCGAGAACGCCGTCAGGACCGACAACCCTTCGGTATCGACGACGAGGAGCCATGCCGGGACCTTGGACTTCTCGATGTCGGCCAATACGGTGTAGTAGGTCAGTGAGAAGTTGGTAGTGAACAGTATGGGCGAATCCTCCCTTGGATCGTTCACTGGATACAGGCCGGCCTTCACCTGGATGGGCACCTGCGGGTCCGTGTAGATGTTCTGCCTCAGCACGAACAGCGGAAGCGCATGGGCGGGATCGAGGTCGTCGAGCAGCACGATGCCACCGTACTTCATGGTGGACAGCATGGCCTTGAGGACCGCTCGCTCATCGCCGCATGCGTTCAGCACTATCGGGTACCCCAGGCCGCGGAAGGTCTTCTTGACGGCGTTCTTCCGCACGATGGTGTTCTTCTCCACCAGGTCCTTTGCCCGTTGAGGGGCTAGATCGAGCATCAGGTCCTCGACGCCGGCCTTGCGGGCGCGCTCCGCCATGTCGGCCAATGTATTGAGGTCCTCGCTCCTCAGGGCGAGGGGGCATTTCAGCTCCTTTGCCACGGCGGCCATTTCCTCGACGTTCTCGGCGGTGGCGGCATACAGCAATGGCCTGGTCAGGCCGGCCGCGGCCTGTCTCAACGCCTCCGGCCTATCGGACATGAGCACCATGGGCAACCCTTCGTTCGCCACGCGGGACGCCATGGCCGCGAACGTGCTGGCATCTCCCGAATCGTTCCTGACGGCGAGCATGTCGAGCGCTAGCGTCTGGCCAACGCGGTCGAACACGAGGTCCCGGGCCCGTTGAAGCTTCCCTTCCACCTCCTCGTCCGACGCTGAGTCCGAGATGACGATGGCATACCTGGTGGGGTGGAAGAACTTCTTCTCATGCCGGTACAGTTCGGTCTCATCGCCCAGCTCCACCTTCTTGGGTCCATCCCCGATGGTCACGAGGCGGATGGGCGGGGCGGAGGAAGCCTCCAGCTTTGCCTTCGCCTCCTCGCTCACGAAGGGGCAATCCGACAGCTTGACCTTCTGATTGGCGAGCTGCATGGCGAAGGCAAGGCAAGTGGGGAAGTTGCACTTCCCGCAGTTCTTCTTCGGTAGATGTTTGAAGATCTCTATAGCCGTGGCCATTTCACTCACCCCTCAGTTCCTCGATGGCGTCTTTCAGGATCTCCAAGCTGCGCGGATGCCGGACTATGAGCAGGTCGGCCCCAGACAGAAGGGCGGCCAGGCCGGTCGTGGCCTCCCACCATGCGCCCCTTTCCTCAGCGTCCCCCCATGCGGCGTTCTCTTCCGTGGCCTCCCTTGTCTCCCACGACGAGGTAAGGTCGCAGCACATGGGCGTCTGCAGCATGCGATCGCCCATCAACGCGGCCAGGCGTATGCGCTCATTGACCGAGTATGAATACTCCAGTCCCACACCCAGGGCTGCCATGAGGGGGTCCATGACAACATTCTCGAGCTTGGTCCCAAAGTCGGCCAGCAGGATGTTCATCTGCTTTGCCAGATTGACGTCCAGATTGGAGTAGGCTATGAGGGCGTGGCCGTTGGCGGTGGCAGCGGCGGATATGCTCTTGTAGGCGTTCTCCTCGGCCTGCCCCAGCAGGACCCTCTCTCCGGCGCAGGCGTTGCTCACCAGCTCCATGGCATTGGCGTCCTTCTCGGTGTTCCCGCCACCATAGACCATCAGGGGCAGGTCCACTGCCTTCAGGACGCTCAGGACGGTCGCCACCGCATCTTCCGCCGGGGCATCCTTCCCTTCAGGGTCGAGGGAGCGGAGCTTCAAGCATATCATGTCCGCACCCAGCTCCTTCCAGCGTGCGGCCCACGCCACTGGATCGTTGGCGACGTCGCTGAATGCGGCGATGCTTAGCTCAGGAACGCCCTCTGTGTAGTCGAGGACCTCTCCGGCCAGGCGTTGCTTGTGCCCCAACCCTTCGTACGATAGGAACGGCATACCGCTCCCGCCACCCAGCATGATGGGGGCCGAGCGGCTGCCGCCTTCCGCGGGCGAATTGCCAATGGTAACCGTTCCTATCTTGCCTGACCATTTCTCCTTGGGTATAGGGACCTCGACCATCTTCATTCCTCTCAGGACAGCAGGGGAGGCATGCGAAGCGCGGGATGGTCGACCTTGGCCATCCACTCCATCAGCCCTTCAGCATCGGTGGTGACAGTCTCATCGGCTATCTTGTCCACGAAGTCTGGCTCACCCAGCTCCCTTGCCCGGGCCTCCAATGCCTCGCGCATGCTCTCTTTCAGCTCCTTCGGCATCCAGGAGATGCGCAGGAACCCGCCGTCCGCAGAGATGAATTTTCTGCTCGTTAAATACTTTCGCCCTGCGCCGATGAATCCCGGCGTCTGTTTCCCGCCTCCGACCGAGCCAGCCAAGGAGGAGAACTTCATTCCTAGCGGTATCATCCCAGGATACTCGCGGTTGACCACCACTACGGACTGCATGTCGGGCGACATGGCGACGATCACCTCGAAACAGCCGCACGAGGTCATGGGATCCTCCATGAGCGAGTAGATGTTGAACCGTTCGATCTTATGGTGTGAAGCCTCGTAGACGGCCTCATTGACACCGGCGAACTGTCCCTTCTCTGCATCGATGCATTCCCCTTTGACTATAGGCTGGTTGGGTCCGGCAGGAGCGATCTCCTTCGACGCCCTGGCATCGAGCCAGTTGATGGCTCCGCACAGCCCCAGGCGCTCCGGCGTTATGACGCAGATGTGGTCTGGTGCGAACGAGGCGCAGAGTGAGCAGGTATAGAACTCGTCGACGTTCTCATCGGTGAGCCCGGCCAGCCGGGCATCCCTTCTGCCATATATCTCCATGGCCTCGGACGATCGCCTTCGCACCTCGTCCTCATCGGTCACTATGGTGACCTGGATGCGGGATACGAGCCCGCCGAACTCCTCCTTGAACTTGGTTATGAGGATGTTCCCGAAATGCTTGAAGGTCAGCCCTGCCTCCACCGACGAACGGCTCAGCCGGATCCAGTTGAGGTTTCTCTGCCCGGTGTGCCATGCTCCCTCGGCATAATTGATGAACTGATGGATGCGGCGTTCGAGGACGCTTTCGAAGTCCTCCTCCATCTTCTTCCCGTACACATCCACGACTATCGCCAGCGCGGTCGACGATCCAGCTTCCATCTCGTCGACGTCCTTGCCGATGAGGGTGATGCGCCCATCCTCGACCTCGTCCTCCGGCCGTGACCGGAGCAGTTCGAACGTCGGCGTCTTGGCCGCCCCGCCCGCCTCCACATAGGTGTCCGGCCGTCGGACGATCTCGCCCTCGAACGCCGGGCCGTAAGCCACTGGAATGTCCACCGGGGCTAGCTTCACGCGTATTCCCCTTGCCTCTATGGCGGCCTGCACCATCTTTTCCGGGGACACGCTCAGCAAGGCGTCCGGTATGTCCTCCACTTCCTGGTCCGTCAGCACCGGGGCGCAATTGAAGATGGCCGCCAGGCCCACCGCGGCCATGATGTCGTCGAGCGGTCCGAAATGCAGCACGAACGTCTTCGGCCTCTTCGACAGGTAATCGCGCAAGGTCTCGCGGTCACCGCGCTGCACCCCTCCGAAGGAGAGCGCACCGCGTATGGCGAAGTTCAGGGCGTGTACGATCTGCGTACCCTCCCCAACGGGATAGAGCATCATGCCCAGCCCCATCTTGATGTTGGCGTTCCTTAGCTGCTCGATGATCTCATTGGACGCGATTATCAGCATGCCCTTGGACTGCAGGTCCCTCACTATGCTGACCAACTGTCCCGGGTCCGGGGCCTTCCCTGCCAGCACGGCGACGCCAGGGATGGTGTCGTCGACCAGTGCGACTCCCAGCTCCCGCAGCAACTTGTCAGGGATGAATCCGCAGTAGCCAGTGCCCTCATAGGGATGCGGGTCCTCTACGTATCTAAGCGCCTCTATGATCTCGGCCGCGATCATCGTGGCCTCACCCGCGACCAGTGCATTCTCGACCGTCGGCTCGTCGCGCAGACGGGACCTATAGTCCTCCAGCAGTGGGCGGATGTCGGATAGGTGTAGCACTTCCCGTCCATCCCAGGCATACACGGCGGGAAGCTCGTAGGCCGTTTCGGGATACTCGACCGTCCGTTCCTCGCCGTACTTTGCCACAGTGTCGTCAAGTGCGCCCGCGGCCAGCCGCAGGAGCGTTCTCGCTCCTCGTATGCCCATCTCGAAGATCTGTTCTGCGCTAGCCCTACTGGAGTTCAATCATCAGCCTCCATCGAAGTTACAGGATCGCGCCAACCCTGAGGGGGTGGCGCATCCGCTCTAATGGCACCTACATAGATATATCCAGCGTGCCACCTGTTAGCAGGGAAGGGAACTGACCAGCCTAGATCACGATCGGCTTGAAAGGTCCGACCTCGGACGGCGACTTGAAGGATGACAGGGCCACCTCTATCCGCGCCCGCAGCTCGTCCAGGGAGACGGAGCATTTGCTGACGTCGGCCACCACGTCCAGTGACATGCTCTCGTAATAGTTGAGCACCTTCGTGTGGAGCATCAACAGGTTGACGTTGGAGCGAGACATGGCGTCGGCGACCTGGTGGATGGCCCCTGGCTTGTCCGGGACCGTCATGTTTACCGATATCAATCTGACCGACGGATCGAGCATGGTGATGCTCAGCACATAGGAGTTCATGTCGCCGACCATCATGAACGGCCGCCCGTCCACCTCGCTCCCGAGCTCGGCCATGAACTCTTCCGGAATGACGAACTCGTTCTTTCGTATCTGCGAAGGAGTGCGGCTCTTGCGCTTGATCATCTTGGTCTTGATCGTCCGGGAGGCGGAGATGGCCCCCTTGGTATACCGGTCGGCGATGTGCGATTCGCTCAGCTTCATCGAATCGACCTTGTCCAGGGAGGACGGCGAGTTCCTCTTTGCCGAACTGAACTCGGCGATGAGGTCGTCCGGCTCGCCGAAATAGGAGAGGTCGACCAGCATCTTCCACACCATGACCGCCCCCGAGATCATGCTCAGTGACTCGGAGTTCAATATGTCCACGTTGCGGTCTGCCAGGAATTTTGACGCCTGGGCGCATGCACCTGGCTGGTCGATCATGTTGATGGTCAGGTCGTAGAGCAAGCGGTAGTTCTCAGGTCCGAACGTGGAGAGGACGATCTCATGGGAGGAGGTGTCCTTTCCTTCGTAGCGGAACATGGTGGAGAAGACCTGGCTCCCGTTCACCAAGCCCAGTGGCTCTCCGATCTCCTGGTCGATCGTAATGCTGTTCCCGTTCAACCGTCCGAACTGCCAGAGCCTCATATCCATGACCCTGAACGACCAATGGCCTTCCGGGTGATAAAGCTTGTCAGGCCATCCTCCGATGTGGAACGGCAAGCCGAAGCATGTTGCGGTCCCATGCTGAGAACTGGATGCATCGGTCTCGATCCCACGAGGGATCATAGGCGTGCAGATCGCATGCATCATATGGCCAGACCTCATGATGGCATCTTACATCCGGCGATCGGGCCAGAGCGTCCTCTGCTCATTCTCCTTGAACGAATATCTGCGAGGATTGGCATTTACGAACACATAGCGGACGGGCACCCGGCGCGTCGTCCCCATCCGGAACGGGCAAACGGGACATTTCTTGCCGATGGTCACCGTCCCACCAGATATGGTGCGGTTTCGAACCCGCTTCAGCTTCGAGCCGCACACCGGGCATGTGATCACCCGCTTTCTCCTTCGGGTGTCCCGGCTCTCGACCTCCACCTTCACCAGCCTTGCGTTTATAGCCGTCTTGCGTACCCTTTCTTCGGTCACGCCATACATCGGGTCGATCCGCCGCAGCTCCTCCCTGACTAGATCGGTCAGTTGACGCTGCGAGCCCACGACGTTCAAGTCTCGGATGGCGGCAGCGACCGCCGCCGCAAGGACCTCCGTCGTGGGCACCCGATACGCCATGTTCACCGCATGGCCTCATGGATTAAAGAGGATTTCCGAAACATCGTCTCGCCGAGACCCTAATAAACCAGATAGGCACTCCCTGTGCCTCGGATCATCATGGCACGCTTGAAAACCATCATCATGGGTGCCGCGGGGCGGGATTTCCATAATTTCAACACCTACTACCGCAGCAATCCGGTCTACGAAGTGGTGGCGTTCACCGCTACCCAGATACCGAACATCGAAGGGCGTCGCTACCCTCCGGAACTGGCCGGCGAAGGTTATCCGAACGGCATACCGATCGTGGCCGAGGAGGAGCTGGAACGTTTGATACGTGAGAACGACGTGGATCAAGTGGTGTTCGCCTATTCTGACATCTCCAACGCCAGGGTCATGGACATAGCTTCCAAGGTGCTTGCGGCAGGAGCGGACTTCGTGCTCATGGGCAACAAGCGCATCATGCTGCGCTCCTCGGTGCCAGTGGTGAGCATAGGGGCCGTCAGGACAGGTTCGGGGAAGAGTCAGACGACCAGGAGGGTTTGCGCCATCCTGCAGAAGAAAGGACTGCGCGTCGTGGCGGTGAGGCATCCCATGCCATATGGCGACCTGGTCAAGCAGACCGTGCAGCGGTTCGCCAGCTACGAGGACCTTGACCTTCATAGGACCACCATAGAGGAGAGGGAGGAGTACGAGCCACTGATCGACAATGGCATAGTCGTCTACGCCGGCGTGGACTATGAGAAGATCCTTCGGCAGGCGGAGAAGGAGGCCGACGTCGTGGTGTGGGACGGCGGCAATAACGACACGCCCTTCTACCACAGCGACCTGCACATCGTGATCGCCGACCCCCACCGGCCCGGGCACGAGATGCTGTATCATCCAGGGGAGACGAACGTGCGCATGGCCGATGTGGTGATCATAAACAAGGTGCAGACCGCCGACCGATGCAACATCAAGACTGTGCGCGACAACATCAAATCGCTCAACCCGAAGGCATGGGTCATCGAGGCGGCCTCGCCCATCACCCTGGCCGAACCGGAGATGGTGGCCGGCAAGCGAGCGCTGGTGGTGGAGGACGGCCCCACGGTGACGCATGGTGAGATGTCCTTCGGCGCCGGGCTCATTGCGGCCGAGGACGCCGGTGCGACCGTCATAGATCCCAGGCCATTTGCGGTCGGCTCCATCGCCGAGACCTTCGAGAAGTACCCCCACCTCACCAAGGTCCTGCCGGCCATGGGTTACTCGGAGGAGCAGGTCGCCTCCCTGCAGGAGACGATCGAAAGGTCCGACTGTGATGTAGTGGTCACCGGAACCCCGATAGACATCAAGCGTCTCGTCAAGGTGAGCAACCCCATCGTCCGCGCCCGATATGAGCTGGAAGAGATAGGGCGGCCGAATCTGGAGGATATAATAGACGAGTGGTGGGAGAAGCAGAAGACGAAGGGTTGAAGAGGAGCGCGGCCTCCGGGGGATCGATCGGAGGCCACAACTCGACCCCTGACCGCATCAGCTTCGAGCGGCGTCCTGACCTTGACGCCCTCGCATCCTATCTTTTTTACACGGCCCAATGCCACATCGCCGGGATCCACCCACAAGCTCGACACCCATCGGTGGCAGCGTCTGGACGATCGCATGACAGGTTCCGCCGGTGGAAAAGGAGGCCGAGCGAGTGACGTCGATGAGGTCCAATGGACCTTCAGGATGGCGGGACCGGTCCGATCCGGGCCAATGCCGCCGAGCGTTCACGGTCGACCTCATGATGCTTGGTAGCAGATCATCGTTCTGTTAAAGCGTCCTCTCTGGGCCTGATCTCGATGGTCATCCGCTCCAGTGCTCGCAGGGCGCGATTCTCTACCACCAGGGGGAATCGGCCGAACAGCAAGGTGTCCGCAGGCCCCCACATGGCCACCCACCCGACGATGAACAGTCCCTCGCTGAGCACGGTTGCGATCACCGGTGGCACGGACGATATGGCGGCGCTGCCCAGTATAAGGCCTAGGGCCACCGATGTGCCCAGGAAGACGAGGGCGTATGGTATCTGGAGGAGACCGCGGCGACGGATCGCGGCCATCTCATTGAGGTTCTCCTTGATCTTGGTGGCGGTGTAACGGTCGAGCGCCGCTTCAAGCTCTTGAGAGAGGCCAGGGGTGATCTTGTCCCTTGGCATCAGGAGGATCAGTCTATGCCTTCTCTTCTTCAGACCTTTCTGCTTCTTGAAGTGTTCAAGCAACCGCTCCACAACCGACTGGCCCATATACACGTATGGTCGCTCTGAGAAGATATCGCGAGGTGGCTCGATGAGCATGTAGCGGACATCATCTATCTCCACGTGATATGTCTCGACGCCGTCTGGGTCGATGTTGCCGTTCATCCGCCCCGCATCGTTCTGATTTAAAAAAAGCTCGCCTCTCCATGCTCAAGAGGGAAAACTCGAGCATAGCGGGCTCCCCAGGGACCGATCCCTCATGTGTCCCAGACGGCATTTTCAGCCCATGACCTATCTGAAAAGAATAAAATACCAACCCCCCTATGGGCACAAGCATGCGGGGGTAGTCAAGCTGGACAACGGCGCGGGACTTAAGATCCCGTCCTTAGTGGTTCATGGGTTCGAATCCCATCCCCCGCACCATTTTTCGTTCTGCTCAGGCTCGCGGACATCGCAAGAGTGACCATATCGTCAGCGTGGTCCCTGGTACGCTGATCGTTTGCACGATCTTGAAATGGAAGTGCTCGTAGAGGGGGATGTTGGAGGCCTCTACGGTCTCCGTGTAGATGGGCATGGAGCAACCATCCGCCAATGCCAGGAATGGTTTTATCAGTCGGGAGGCGACCCCACTCCCCCTTGCCTCGGCGGCGACCCCGATCGAGCTCAGATACATGTGGGGGCCAGGGGCATGGCGCAGCTGCAGTGCGTCAAGGGTCGAGAAGATGGTTCGGGCGTTCGAGGAAGAGGTAAGGCTAGGGTCGAGCAGGAGATCCATGTACGCCGCTTCACTCGGCCTTGATATCCAATCCCCTCCATGGCGGTCCATCACCCATATCGCCACCCCTTGCAACGGCCTCCCGGCGCCGTACACCTCCCCGCACTCGATCCCCCTCTGCAGGAATTTTCGGAAGAACTCGGGAAGCATCCTCCTCCGCTTACGCTCGTCATGAAGAAGATGCCTCCAGAGAGGATCGTCGAAGAACGCCTGGGTCATGATGTCCACGGCATCGACGAGATCGTCCATGCCAAGCCTCCTGGGCAAGGGCAGCCCCATGGCCTTCATTGGAATCTGATGGTCCAATAAGGTTGCCAAGGGCGGATGCCACGTCTGCAAGGTCTCATTACATGTCGGTCGATGGAAGAAGCTGCGGCATTACGATGTTCGCCCGCCTCGGCTGACATCTCGCCCGCAAGGGTGGACGATGGGGATCGGTATGGAGCGGTTCTTCCAGCGGAACGGGCATCTCCACCTAGATACCTTTTCCTATCTTGGTTGAATTACGGTCAACGGTGAAGCATTTCCCGCCATAAGGTGACAATGAATGACGACATCCTCTGCCGATTTCAAAGAAAACATCTTAATGACGATCGGGAACACCCCGTTGGTCAGGATCAATAAGCTAAATCCCAACAAGAACGTGACCATGTATGCCAAGGTGGAGGGGTTCAATCCAACTGGCAGCATCAAGGACCGGATCGCCCTGAACATGATCCAGCAGGCAGAGGCCGAGGGCAGGCTGACCAAGGGGAAGACCATCATCGAGCCAACATCGGGAAACACCGGGGTGGCTCTGGCGATGATCGGGGCGATCAAGGGCTATGATGTGGAGATAGTCATGAGCGGCGCCGTATCGGTCGAGAGGCGGCAGATGATAAAGGCGTTCGGCGGCACCGTCACCTTGAGCGAGGGGAAGTATGGAACCGATGGTGCCATCCGGAAGGCGAGGGAGTTGGTCAAAGCGAATCCGGACAAATATTTCATGCCTGACCAGTTCTCGAACGAATACAACAAGATGGCGCATTACAGGACGACCGGGGATGAGATCTGGAAGCAAACCGGTGGTAATGTGGATTATCTGGTATCGGCGCTAGGCACCTCCGGCACGATAATGGGCATAGGCAAGGCGTTGAAGGAGCACAACCCGGACGTGAAGATCGTGTGCGCCCATCCGGTCAAAGGCCACTACATCCAGGGACTGAAGAACATGGAGGAGGCCATCGTCCCGTCGATATATGATCCAAGCCAGATCGACATCACGATAATGGTCGAGACCGAGGTGGCATACGAGATGACCCGCCAGATAGTCAAGCAGGAAGGCATATTCGTGGGCATGAGCAGCGGCGCCGCGATGTACGCCGCCATCGAGATCGCAAAGAAGGCCAGCTCCGGCACCATCGTGACGATCTTCCCCGACCGAGGGGAGAAATACCTAAGCACGGACCTGTTTCCTTACTAGAGGCAACACCGCCGGGACCGATCGTCAGAGCGGTGCGGTCATGGTGAGGTCCATCACGGTGTCGTCAGGCCCATTTCAGGGCCCATATCGGTATGTGGTGGCAACGATCTCCTCAACAATTCCGGCTCGAGCGTGGGCACCGGTCCCGATGATGATCGGCAGACCCTTCATAACGAACAATTATTAACGGATCGGAGGCCATCATATCCGCCATGGTCGCGACGCAGCAGTGCATGGTGCTGGATCAGAACAAGGAACTCATCTTCAAGGCCTATGAGGCGCTCAACCAGGGCGACATCGAGAATTTTGGCGAGTTGCTCTCGGAGGATTTCCAAGAGATCGCCCAGAATGGAGATGGAAGGAGCAAGGAGGAGTGCCTTAACGCGTTCCGGGACCTGAGGGTGATGATGCCCGATGTGAGGTTCGACATCAAGGAGATGATCGCAGAAGGCGACAAGGTGGTAGTGGTGGAGAACTATTCAGGCACCATGACTGGCAAGTTCAGGGCCCAAGAGCCCACTGGCCGAAAGATGAGCGTCGTTGCCGTGGACATCTACACGATCCGAGATGGAAAGATAGCCGAGCTGCAAAGTATATTTGACACTGCCAGTGTGGTGGAGCAGCTTGGTCTGGGAGAATGAGCGCTCTATCCTCCGATGCACCGGAGAACAGATTGACATCGAGCGTGTCAGGGGAGCTTTCGTGTCTTTAGCGCCGCACCGTCCCACCCCCCGCATCCGGATCGTTCACCCGTCCGGTAACGCCCAGCACATCCGGGCTCGAAAGCACCATTGAACGTTCTCGACAACCCAGATCAGATGTGCTGACGAAAGATGCGATCATCTAGGGTCATATGGTCCAGGTCCCTTGTCGGACGCCGTTCGGGAGGGCATTCAACATGACCTCATCCTTCAATGGCCCCTATGGCCATCGGACCGGAGGCCGTCCATCATCCTGCACCGATATCCCGCCTATCCCATGCATGGGTCGTTATGGCCGGCGACTCAACTCCTGATCCTCTGTATTATCTCTTTATTCTCTTCGACCGCGCTATCGTATATCTCACGTTCTTCGGGTATCACCCGGGCAAGGAGGTCCCAGAATTGATCGGCGTGCTTCTGCTCCTCTTCCACGATGTGCATGATCACCTCTCTGATCTCTTCATCCTCGGTGGACTCCGCTATCTGCTCATAGATCTGAATGGCCTCATACTCATCCGCGATGGCCAGCCTGAGCGCTCTGGCCAGTTCTGCCCTAGTGAACCTATGGTTCAGGCTCTTGACGGAATGCGTGCTTGACATCTCGGGCATGTTATCACCCAGATGGAATTCCATAGCGGTGGTGATAACGGTGCCCCGAGCTTTTGACGAGAATTCGGCCCGATGACGACAGGCGGGGCGAAATATGCGCGTCTGTCGGCCATCGATGGATGGAGCCAGGGGCAAGAACGTACATTCCAGGCGCACCAGGGAACGTTCCTCACGATCTCAAAGGCTGATTCTGAGACGCCATTTTGTCGATCGGTATTTGAACATATGGATAACGTTCTATAGGCGAATGGACCACCCAGTATGATTCTAACTCCCATATCATTCTATTTATATTCATATTACATTCTATGAGCGAGGTAATGGCTTATGGCCGATATCATCGAAGTGCTAAGCAATATGTTGGAGACCATTATCAACGCCCTACCGGCAATACTCGCGGCGATAATTGTAATCGCTCTCGGGTTTGTGATCGGTTCGCTCGTTGGTAAGGCGGTGAACTATCTAGTGGGAAGGCTTGGCCTTGAAAGGGGCTTCGACCAGACCAGCGTTGGCAGGTCGTTCAGGTCATCCGGATTGGATCTGTCGAATCTGATCGGCGGTGTCGTTAAGGCGTTCATAGTGATCCTCGCCGTCATATTGGCGATCGAGATACTGAACGTGGGAGGCACCCTAGGCGACTACCTGATCGCTATCGCGGATTACCTGCCCAGGCTGTTGGCCGGTATACTGATAATCGTCATTGGTGCGGTGTTCGCTGACTTCTTGTCATCCTTCATTGGCAAGATGGTCAAGCCGATGTTCTCGGAGGAAAAGAGCGAGATCGCCGACATGCTGAGGAATCTGCTCTTCGTCGGTCTGATCGCATTCGTCCTTCTGCTGGCCTTCGACACCCTGCTCCTTGGCGGCAGCACCATCTACCCGCTCATCCTTGGCTTCGTCATCATCGGTGTCGGCATCTCGCTCACCGATGGGCTGATCAAGTCCATCATGGACGAACACTCCGAGTTCAAGGACATCGCGGGTTATGCAAAGTTCGTGCTATATGCCATATTCCTCATCATCGGCACCGGCGCGATCTTCGCCACCTTCCCGGGCGTCACCGACGTCATAGGCAACATCTCTTGGGCCTTCGCCATCGCACTGGGCATCATGCTGATCCCTGTCGCGTACGGGCTGACCAAGAAGGTGTCCGGTGGAATGAACTAGGCCTAACGGCCTTTCTTCCCTTTTTCTTCTATCTTTTCATTGCCTGACATCGTGCACGCTGTTTTCCAGAGCATGGCGCAGTTAAAGAGGATTATGGGGTCAGCACGGTCCTGGAATGTACCTTTGTACGGCTCGTGACATCGATGCAGGTCACATGACATTCATGGCCGTACTCCCGAATCCTTCGCCCTATGCCAAGATCCAACGGCCGCCCTGCCAAGGCGACGGGCGAGCCATATGTGCGTAGGTCAGGGAGGGTCACAAGGTGTTATCATGATCCGATCAAATTTATGACGGCCCTGGTCATCGCAACCGTCATCATCGCCATCGGCTCCTTCTGGTCGATGGCAGCCGATGCGCAGATCTAAAGGGTCGCGTCATATGTCGGCAAACCCTCTTGATTATTACAGAATGCTCAGCGACTCATCATGGATGATAGAAAAGTGGCTGACAGCGTCTCGTGGTTCCCGCGGGCTCGCGCACCGCAGTACAGCACGAAACGCGGGCGGGCTTAACTTCCGGGTTCGGATGGGACCGGGTGTATCCCCGCCGCTATGGCCGTCACACCAAATCGCTCAATGATGGCCTCATATATAACGATTTCTCAACCATGCCTCTCAGACGAGAAGCATGTAGAGCACGGTCGACAGCAATGAGCCAACCCCCATCGTCATCATGTTGTTGCCCAGCTTGCTGATCATCCCTCGACTCTCCAGCGTGGCCCCAACGACGCTGTCCAGCATGCAGCCTGCCACGCCCATGGTGATGGGGATGGCGATCAGTGGATCGAAGGGCAGCGACTGGAAGATCGCTAGCCAGCCTACCGCAGAGGCCACCACCGAGGCCACGATGCAGCCGGCCGTCCCGGCCAACGAGATCCCTCCGTCCACCCCCGCCGGAACCTTCTCGCCGGTTGTGATGAGATATGTGTTCTTGGATAGCACGCCCAGCTCACTGGCGGTCGTGTCGGCCGCCGCCACTGCCACCGAGGATATGAATGCCAGGCTGGCTACCTCGCTGCCCTGCTGTCCCAGGGCGAAGGAGACGACCGCCACCGCTGCCGGCACCAGGCCGTTGGCGATCACATTGTGATATGTCCTCTCACCCTTGGCCCCTTCCTGGACGTTCATCCTCTTCTTCGCCTGGAACCGGTACTTGGTCACCAGGAATCCCAGGAACACGAACGCTATGAGCGTCAACAGCCAGCCGACCGTACCAAAACTGCCGATGATCGCGCCGACCGCGAAGGATGCCAGCGCTCCACTCGCGCTCAGCAGTCCGAACCAGTAGGACAGGATGGACAGCAGGGCGCATAGTGTGATGACCAGGGCGATATTTCCTGGATCTAGCATTAAGCGGTCAGAGTTTATTCAAATATTTATATTCAGAGGTGGTGAAGAACGATGCTTGCGGACAATGGTCTGGACGCCCCTCATCGTTGAAACGACATGGACCGTGGCGCGCATGGAGCAAGCCGCTGCTCCCTCAAGACTCCCTTGACGGCTCGATCATGGAATAGGTCGCTTCGGCCACCTGTCCCGCCTCTTCCTTGCCGTTGATGCCGGCGACCACCATGCGGCCGCTAGGGTATATCGTGACCTCCTTGTCTTCAATGGTTGCGGTAACCATCACTCCCTTGTCGTCGACATGGTAGCCCGCTCCTCGAAGAAGGTCGGCCGCCTTCTCAAGATCAAATCTGGCGATCTCCGTTGGCACTATCGTCATCGCCTCTTCCTTGCACAGTCGGACGACCTTGAACTTCACCATGGCCTGTCCAGCACCTCCTCGACCTTATCATAGAACTCGCTGAGCGTGCCTTCGTTCTCGATGACGATGTCGGCCTGTGCGATCAGGTCGCCCAATCCCCACCCCAGTTCCCTCTCGTCCCTATGCCGGAACTCCTCCTCGGTTCTAGGGGCATCGGACCTGTTGCGCCGTCTGAGACGTTCAAAGCGAAGCGAGGGCGATGCATGTATGGCGACAAGGCGCATCTTTCCGCCAAGTTCGTTCCTAAAAACCTCCAGTTCATGCACGCTGCGAGACCCATCGATGACGGTGTCCTGACCTCCGATGAAGGGGATGCAGCGGATGGCCCAAATGCCCGGACCATGCTTCTCGCGCTCTGCCGAGGCGAAACCTCCGACCTCCTTGTCGGTCATTACAAGGCCGCGAGCGGCAGCCTCTTGGCGGACCACATCTCCCATGCGAACGATGTTGAAACCTCGCTTCAAGGCCACCTTGACGAACTCCTCCTTGCCTGCTCCGGGCATGCCTGTGACAACATATATCCGAGCCATCTCACACGTCCTGATGCCGATGTAAGCGCATACAGTTCCTGTATAAAATGGGCGTCGGCCGTGTCCGCAGGGTCGGGGGAACGTATCATGCGCCACCGCTCCTTTGGACTCGCGGGGACGTCATGCCCAAGGTCGGAGCCTGGATAGGCCCCACGGGCCCAAGAGGGTCCACCTCATGCCGATGCGCAGGTCACGTGCCCTTCCGGGACATCTCCTTCTCGATGATGAGCTCGGAGACCCGCTTTCCCGACAGCAGCATGCCGCCGAAGATGGGTCCCATGCGGGGAGATCCCATGACGGCGTTGCAGCACATACCGGTCACGAACAGGTTGGGGTAGACCTCCATGGTGTTCTCGACGGTCATGTTCTCCCCCATCTCCGCCCACATGCTCTTCTCACCCTCTATGACCCCTGATGGCGTGGACAGGCGTCCTGCCTTGCGCTGCACTATGTGCACGACCTCGGCCGGATGTCCCGTACCATCGATGACGTACTTCGAGCGGATGGCGAGGGGGTCCACGTGCAGGCCGGCCACCTCGACCGCGCTGGAGTTGATGACCACGCCGTTGACCCGGTCCTCCCTTATGACGACATCCTCCACGGAGATTGTGTTGAACAGCCTTGCCCCGGCGTCGATGGCCGCTGCGATCAGCTTAGACGCGGCCTCGACCGAATCGGCGGTGTAATATCCTTCCCCGGCATCGGTCAGTTTCACCCCTATCTCCTCAAGGAGGTGCTTGGACCCATCCTGCACCACTATGACCGGGAAGGTCATCCCGCCTCCCCACATCCCGCCGCCAGGCGTCAGCTTCCTCTCGAAAATGGTCACCTTCATCCCCGACTTGGCCAGGTACCTTGCCGCAGTGAGCGAGGCCGGCCCCGCCCCGGCTATGACGATGTCGACGTCCAGATTGTCGAGGAACTCGTCCGTGAACCGCTCGACGATCTTCCGCGTGATCTTGATCTCATCTATCCCCATGATCGACCTCTCCTTGCCCGAATCACGATCGTACGGCCCTCATGCCGCATGACGTTGGACGTTTCGGTGCATACCGTGATAACATTTAACACTGTCTCTTGGCAAGGGCCATGCGTTCCTTCAGACGTCTTACGGAGGAAGCGATATCCTCTTGTCCGACCGCCGCCGATACGACCGCGGCGCCGTCAGCACCTGCAGCCACCACATCCTGGACATTGTCCAGCGTGATGCCTCCGATGCCGATGAGCGGGATCTCCACCGCTGCCCTGACCTCACGTAGCCTCTGCAGCCCCACCGCTGGGCCCGCATCGCTCTTGGTGGCAGTGGAGAAGATGGGTCCCAGCGCCACATAGTCCGCTCCGTCCGCCTGGGCCACCATCGCCTCCTCCGCGCTCGACACGGAAACCCCCATGATGAAACCCTTGGGAGCCAGGCGACGGGCGGCCTCCAGGGGGAGGTCGTCCTGCCCCAGATGCACTCCGTCGGCATGGCTTGCCAACGCCACATCCATCCTGTCGTTCACGATGAACAAGGTACCGGTGTCTCGCGTGACTGACCTCATCTCCACTGCGGCGCAGTAGAGTTCCCTATCGGAGAGGTCCTTATCGCGCAGCTGGACGACATCGGCGCCTCCTTGCACGACCCTTCTTGCGACCTCCCCATGGCTCAGGCCTCTTGACAACCTTCTGTCCGTTATGACGTACAGGCCATATCTTGAGGGAGCCACTCCGTTCACCGCCGTTCCTTATTGCTTCGATCACAGGATGTAGGGCAGCGGTTCAGCCGGCGAGACTCCGCCTCACACCACCCTATCGGCCACATCCTCCTGGATGCGGTCGCAGTACAGGCACCGGAGCACTATCGGGTCTTTCGATTCCACGATGAACTCGGTCTCAACAGGCTCGTCCATGTTCGTTATGCAGTTGGGGTTCCCGCACCTCACGATGCCCTTCGCCACATCGGGAAGTTTGACATTGAACTTCTCCGCCACGTTGAAATCGCGGATGATGTTGATGGTCGCCTTGGGGGCGATGAGCGATATCTTATCCACTTCCTTGGTGTCCAGCTCGCGATCCTCGACCTTTATCACGTCCTTCCAGCCGTCCTTCTTCGACGGCACGTGGAGGAGCACCGACACCGTGGACCTCACGCTGTCGGTTATCCCGATGATCCGGAGCACCTTCAGTGCCTGGCCGCAGTCGATGTGATCTATGACGGTCCCATTGCGGATCGGCGTGACTCGAAAGTCCTTCATCAGAGCTCACCTCCCAGCACCAGCATGATCAAGGCCATCCTCACCGGGACGCCATTGAAGGCTTGATGGAAGTACTTGGCATTGTCCGTATGGTCCACCTCCGGAGCGATCTCGTCCACCCTCGGGAGGGGATGCATGATGACAAGGTCCTTCTTGGTCTCTCTCAGCAGGGAGTTGTCAACGCGGTACGAACCGGCCACCTTGATATACTCCGAAGGATCGGGGAACCGTTCCCTCTGGATCCTGGTGACGTAAAGGACATCGGCATCGGAGATGACCTCGGCCAGGCTCGATGAGAGGCGAGGTGTGATGCCGCTCTTCTCAAGGTGCTTTATGGTCTCCTTTGGCATCTGCAAGAGGGGCGGAGCCACGAACGTCAGGTTGGCCCCGAACATGCCTAGCGCCTCGGCCAGGGAATGTGCGGTGCGGCCATACTTCAGGTCGCCTACAAGCACGACGTTCTTGTCGGCGATCCCCTTTGCCTGCTGTCGAATGGTGAACAGATCGAGAATGGTCTGGGTCGGATGCTGTCCTGCACCGTCGCCTGCATTGATGACCGGCTTGGAGCAATATTTGGCCGCCAACCTGGCGGCGCCCTCGTGGGGATGCCTGAGGACTATGGCATCGGCATAGCCCTCCACCATCCTGACGGTGTCGGCAAGGGTCTCCCCTTTGACGACCGATGAGCTCTGGGGCTGCGCTATCTCTATGAATCGCCCTCCAAGCCTTACCATCGCGCTCTCGAAAGAAAGACGCGTACGAGTGGAAGGTTCGAAGAACAGGTTGCCCAGGATCTTGCCTTCCATGGCCCTTGTGCTCTTTTCTCCAGTAGCATAAGGCACCAGCTTCTCTGCTAAGTCCATCACTTGCTCGATCTGTTCTCGGGAGAGGTCCCGGATCGAGACCACGTCCGCTCCTTTGAAGCTCATGGCGCTCCAACAACAATATCTTGGGTTGCTATTTATATCTGACTTGAGCGGGACCAGCCCAACGCAGGTTCACATCTGTTCATCGAAGCGGTCGAGGGCATCTCGCATTCTTTGTGTCCAATCCTTCACGCAGCTCTCCAATTTCATTCGCAGCTCGGCCCGGTCGATACCCATGTAAACGTGATAGTACCCTCCCTTGTCCAGGGAACGGGTCTCCCTGTAGACCATCCCGCAGGTGAGCAGACGCTGTAACGCTCTGTACACGGTGGAACGGTCGCGTCCCATGCGGTCTGCAAGGTCGTCCGCCCTGATCGGACCATGGACTGCCGCGCTCTTGTACACCTCGATCTCGAAATCGTTCAGCGAAAAAGCGCACTGGATGAGGTCTCTGCAGTCTGAAATGTTTGCAAATGATTTATGTGGCTGCATCGCCGCCCTCTCTTCTCCACTTCTGACAAAACTTTAATATGGATACGGTTATATATAGTTGTTGCACAACCGTGCAAAACCGACGGACGAGGGGGGTCATGACCGAGACACTGGACTGCAGGGGGATGATGTGTCCGATGCCGATCTTTCAATTGGCTAAGAGAATCAAGGCCATGAAGGTCGGTGAGGAGGTGACTATGATCTCCGACGATATCATCTCCAAGGCGGATGTCCCAGCATGGTGCCAGAGGACGGGCAATGAACTTGTGGAGGCGACGGAGGAGGACGGAATCTTCACTTATCGGATACGGAAGTCGAAGTGAGCCAGGCGTCTTGAACGAGCATGCAGGCGATGGCCTGGCTCCAGAGGATGTCACATCGAACCTGCGATGACATCGGAGGGCGATCATCGAGCGAGGTTGGCATGGATAGACTGTTCATAATGTTGAGATCACCGTCCGAGTACCGGGACCTGAGCATCATCGCGTCCTTGGGAGGCGAGGGCCGCATCGGCATCATATTGTTCCAGGATGCCGTGATGTTCTCAGTCCACCCTGACAGAAGAGATGAACTGCTGGACATGGCCGATGAGGTTTTCGTCATGGGCAATGATCTCGAAGCTCGCGGCTTCAAGGGAAAAGGCGACCCGAGGTTCCGCGTGATAGGATATCCGGAGGCGGTGGACCTGATAATGGAGGGATACGATCTCACGATAACGGTGTGAGGTGGCGGGATGGGTACATTGACGATATTGATACGCTCGGGGAGCATGATGAACATGGACGCCAACGTGGCCGTCGAGCTTGCCAACGCCGCGCTGGACAAAGGCCATGGTGTCAAGATCTTCTGTTACGGCGAAGGCGTCACACTGGCCAAGGAGGGACAGGACCCAAGAAGCTTCCCCAACATCGAGGAGGAGATGGCGAAGCTCATCTCCCGCGGTGCGGAGGTGGTGATCTGCAGCACATGCTCGACCGCCCGCGGCATGAAGATGGGGGAGGAGATGGAGGGTGCGACGGTAGGGAGCCTCACCAACGATCTATCGAGGTTCATCTCGGAGAGCGATCGATTGGTCACTCTGGCAAGGTGATGACATGTCCGGCGACCTGCTGACGATCATAACGAAGCAACCCTATGGTTCGGAGGACGCCTATGCCGGCATGAGACTGTCCCTGGGGATCGCGGTCAGCGGCCTGATAGCAGGGTCCGCAGTCCTGCTCATGGGGGACGGCACCCTGAACGCAGTGGCATCCCAGAGGTCTGAGGTTCTGGGGATGCCTTCCAACCTGGAGGCGCTGCAGGACCTGATGGACATGGACGTACCGGTCTATTGCGTGGAGGAGGACCTTCGAGCAAGGGCAGGCATCGTCGAAACGCTTGACGGCGTGACCATGCTGGGGATCGAAGAGGTTGGGAATCTGGTCTCCCGCTTCCACATGGTAACAACCTTCTGAAAGCGACCTCCCATATCTTTTTATTAACCTCATCCGCATGGCCATGACATGCTCGAGGTCGCTGACCGCGCGGGCCTTGCAAGGACCGTCAAATGGACGGTCGGTGGCTCCAAGGCTCTACTGCCGAACATCCTGTTCCATTCATCCACGCTGTTCACCGCCCCCCCATATGCTGAGATGTCCATCACCCGGACGGCGGAAGGACTGCGCGCCTCCGTGGGAGAGGAGACGGCCTTCATCCTCCCGGACGGCATCAATCCTCCGCTGTCCTATAAGAAGGAGATGTCGCTGGAAGATGCTTCAGGCGCGGCGATCGTCAGGGGCGAGCCCGATGGCGACCTGCGCTTCCGACAGGAAGAGGTCTTCGTCCTAGGCAACGCCTTCGAGCTGAGGCGCGATGCAAGGGCTTTCGCCGCAACGGTGGCGGCCCTCCGTAACGCCATCGGATACAACCGTCTGATCTATGCACCTGGCATCATGGAGCCGTCCAACCTCGCTCTGCTCGTGTACATGGGAGTCGACCTGGTAGACTCCTCCCTGTTGGTGTATCAGGGTTCTCGCGGGCGCCTGTTGCTGCCAGAAGGCGTGATGAACGCCTCCGACGCTGAATGGATGTCCTCGGAGGATGGTGCCGTTCAGCACAACCTTGACGCCGCCTGGAAGGAACTGCAGCTCGTCCGGCATATGATCCGCACCGGTCGCCTGAGGGAACTGGCGGAGAATCGCGCCCACTCCACGCCCTGGGGCGTGGCCGCGCTGCGTCTGTTCGATCGTGAGCATCATGACCATCAGGAAAGATACGCGCCGGTCGTCGGTCCGACCTTCTACGCGAACACCAAGATGGCATTGTACCGGCCTGACGTATGGCGCTTCAGGCGAAGGATCAAGGAAAGATGGTCCCCAGCGCCGCACAAGAAGGTGCTGCTGCTGATCCCCTGCTCGGCGAAGAAGCCATATTTCACCTCGAAGAGCCATCGTATGTTCGAGGAGGTCCTGCTCTCCGTGCCCAATTCCTGCGCGGTGCAGGAGCTTATAATCACCTCCCCCCTGGGGGTGGTGCCTCGAGAGCTGGAACTGTTCTACCCCGCCGCCCAGTACGACATCCCGGTCACCGGTCATTGGGATGGTGAGGAGAAGGCTATGGTAAGGGACCTGGTCGCGCATGCCGCCCGGTTCGGCTTCACCACGGTGATAAATCATCTCGTGTCGGAGAGCCACCTCGTCGCGGACGTGGTGGATGCGATCGAAACTGCTGGAGAGAGCACAACGGCAAGGGATTCCCTTGATCGTCTCAGGGAGGCTCTGATGCAGGCCTGCGGAGACGTGGAGAAGGCGCCTCGCGCCCAGGACCGTGTCGAGATGCTGCGCTCCATAGCTCGCTACCAGTTCGGTCCGGGATCCGGCGTCCTGCTGGATGATGCCACGGTGGTGGGCAAGTATCCATATCTGAAGGTCATGGACGGCAAGGTCCAGTTGGCGATGCTTACTCCGGAACGCGGTATGCTCTCCCTCACCATGGAAGGCGCCGAGAGGATCGTTGGTCACGGCCTTGGATGGGTCGAGATGGGCGATTTCGACCTCTCGGGTAGCTTGTTCGCGGTGGGCGTGCAGGACGCCGACCCTGGCCTCCGACCGGGCGATGAAGCGGTACTGCTCCGCAATGGTGAGGTGGAAGGCGTGGGCGTCGCAGTAATGTCCGGGGCGGAGATGGCGGACAGCCGGAGGGGAGAAGCGGTCAAGGTGCGGCATAAGCGCCGACGCAAGTGAGGTAGTTTCACTCCAAGATCTTGCCATCTGGCACATTCCTTCGGACGTCCGATAATCGGTCACCTCCCCCCGTTTAGGATTTAAATAGGGGCCGACATCACATCATTGTCGATGTCACGTGCGGACGATGAGGGCGAAAGCGGGAAACGCTTCGCCATGCCCTTCGACGCTCGCTGCATCGTCTAGAATGAGCATCATCCCCGGCGTCGAAGAGATTTGCCCGATCTCTCGCGCCACCCTGATACTTCTCCAACAAGGGATTGGAGAGGTGGATGGAAGCGAACGGCATCCCCATGGCGCTCTTGCATGACCGCCATCCCCGGTCGGACGGCGCCACACTTCGCTTCCATCCTCCTTTTTTCTTCATTTCATGTCAGCATGGTGACATGCCGTTCGATGACGCCAATGAGCATATGAGAAAAGTGAGTGCAGGTGCCGGGATTCGAACCCGGGCAGTCAGCTTGGAAGGCTGAAATCCTAACCAACTAGATCACACCTGCGCGCCGCACCCTATCACACTTCCCCTTTAAAAGCGTTATTGACCTGCCAGTCCCATCGAGGAATCGAGAAAGATGAAACAGTATAGCGAGAATATAAGGGGGGCGAGGGGGCACTCCCATCCTATGCCCCCTCCACGGCTTCGCCCGTCGGAATGTGTTCGTTCCTGGCGCTCCCATCCTAGCGCCCGTCCACGTTCACATTCCAGCGTTCGCAGCCGGAAAAGATTGCATCCCATCCAAGACGTTTTGTCCGACCTATGTCGGACGGAGTTCGGGATTACGTTGCTTACTATTTAATAACTTCTGTCAAGGGTGCAAGGCACCGAAATGGAGGGGTGCCAGTGATACTTTTCCCCGCTCTTCCTTTATATTGTCCGACACAACGTGGACGTTCGTATTTTTATTTGCATAGGAGAAAAGGTATTTGTGCGACTATGGCAATGCTCCCATCCTGGTGATGGGATGGGATTTCTAGAATCGCTTCGCGATAGGGAGCTCAGAGGCCTTTACAAGGCCAGACGTATCTTGGAGAGCGTCGACCTGCGGCTGGCCAAAGGGTCTGGACAAGATGTCGATGAGGATCTGGACAGGGTCAAGGACATCCTGTTCGCCGATCTACAGAGGCTAAGCCCCCACTCACGCGATTTCGCCGATGCCCTGACCCTTCTCAGCATGGTGCAGCTCAAGGTCGGCAACATCGACGAGGCCATACGGGCAGCGGACCGGGCGCTGGAGCTGCAGGACCGTTATCCGCCGGCCATGGCCGCTCGGGCGGACGCCCTGTCAGAGAAGGGCGACCTGTCCGACGCCCTTGCATTGCTGGATGGCGCCATCGAGCTACGTCCCCTAGAGAAATCCCTCCATCTTAGAAGGGCGGCGGTTCTGGAGAAGAGCGGACGGACGTCCGACGCCGTTCAGTCGCTGAAGAGGGCGGAGAGCATCGACCCGTCGGACATAGACGTGATCGAGAAGCTCATCGAGAAGGACGACCCATATCACTGGACCCTGCGCAAGGCCGAGCTGTTCTTGCAGACCAAGCGATTCGATGAGGCGGTCACGGCGCTCGATGAGATCATCGCCAAGGGATATCGCAACCTCGATGCTCTTCTTGTCAAGGGCCGCATCATGCTCGAGGCGGAGCGCTGGGAGGATGCATCGGCCGTCTACGATTCTGCCTTGGAGATGGATCCCGCGTCCTACGATGCCAATCTTGGGAAGGCAAGGGTGTTGCGGGGAAGCGGTCAGACCGAGCGATCGGTGAAATATTACAAGGAAGCGCTTCGAGCGGACGTCGAACGGAAGGAGACCTGGCTAGAGGTAGGTGCGGTCCTGGAATCATTGGACCGTCTAGAAGAGGCGGCAAAGGTCTATGAGCAAGCAGTATCGCTGGACCCCAAGGACCTGACCGCGGCGGAGGGTCATCTGCGCGTCCTCAGCGCGATGTCGAAGTGGTCCGAAGCGGCCGATGCCGCCAAGGTCGTGATCAGCATCGAACCGAAGCTCCCCGCATATAAGGCGCATGTCTCATGCTTGCTGAAGGCGGGTAAGCCAAGGGATGCGATGGACGCTGTCGCCGTTGCGCTCAGCAGATTTCCCAGGGAATCCGACCTGATGTCCATGCGCCGAGATGCCACCATCGCACTGGGCCTCATGGACGACACGGTCAAAGAGTGCGAGGCATTGCTGGAACAGCGCCCCAACGATGGCGAGACCATGTACGCACTGGGCGTGGCCTACAACAAGGCGATGCGATTCCAAGAGGGCCTGAAGGTGCTGGAACGAGCGCTCAAGATCCACGGTGACAGGCTCGCCGTTCTCATCGCCATCAACGAGTCGTACAAGGGGCTAGAGAAGGACCGCGATGTCCTGGCCATCACGGAGAAGATCCTCGATCTAGACCCCAGCAACGCGGTGGCCATGGTGGACATGGGCGTGGCGCTAAATCGCCTGGGTCGAAAGGAGGAGGCCGTGAAGGTCTTTCAGGACGTGCTCCGGATGGAGCCAGCGAACCAGGATGCGTTCCGCAACCTTACCCTGGCCCTGTATTCGCAGGAGAGGTACGAGGATTCCCTCAACCGAGCCATATCCGGCACCCAGTTGTTCCCTCAGGAGCCTGAGTTCTGGAGGATAAAGGGCGATTCGCTCTACGCCATGGGCAGGTTCGCCGAGGCCGCTGAGGCGCTTGCAAGGGCGATATCCCTCGATCCTGCGAACCGGCTGCTATGGTGGTCCCGCGGGCTCGCGCTGTTCTCCGACGGCCGCCCGGAGGAGGCCGTGGTATCGTACGATCAGGCCTTGAAGCTCGACCCCAACGACTTCAACATCTGGACCAGCAAGGGTGCGGCCTTGATGATGCTCGAACGCTACAGCCTGGCGATCGAGGCGTTCGAACAGGTCGTCCGTCTTGACCCCCAGAACCACTATGCGCATGTTCAGAGGGGAAAGGCCCTCCTTCGGATCGGTCTATACTCGGAGGCGGTCTCCGCCTTCGATCATGCGTTGGCCTTGAACCCGAAGGACATGGACGTCCTGGAATCGAAGATGTATGCCCTGAAAGGCCTGGCGAAGCACGAGGAGGTCATCGCCGTGGCCGATCAGATCCTACGGCAGGACCCGCGGAACAAGGGAGCCGTGATGGAGAAGGCCGCGGCATTGCGCGAGGTCGGGCGCAATGATGACGCCATCCGGGCGTACGATAGCATGCTGGATGACGAACCGCGTGACGTCGAGGTGCTGGAGCGCAAGAAGGACGCCCTGATCGCCAAAGGCGATCACGAAGGCATCATCGCCATATGCGACGTGCTGCTGCAGATAGATCCGCTCAGCAAGAGCGCACATGTCGACCGAGGTGACGCCCTCTCATCCATAGGCAGATTGGACGATGCCGCCGCCGAGTACCAATATGCCCTGAGGGTGGATCCCTCGGACCGCTCGGTGATGAACCGCCTAGGACTGACCCTAATGCAACTGGAGCAGTACTCTCGTGCGGCGCAGGTCTTCGATCAGGGATGGAATCTCGACCCCAGTGACCTCATCATGTTGGACAACAAGGGCCGAGCCCTGCTCATGGGAAAAGATCCCGCCGGCGCATTGGCCGCTTTCGACCAGGCCGTCAAGGCGGACCCTTCCAACGCCTCCTTCCATATGGACAGGGGACGGGCACTGGCCACTCAGGGACGATATGGTGAAGCCATGAAGGCCCTTGACAAGGCGATAGAGCTGGACCCCCAGAATGGAGAGGTGTGGAAGTACAAGGGCAACGTCCATTTCAAGGAAGGCGATAAGGCCAAGGCGGTCAACTGCTACGCCAAGGCCATCGAGCTGGGTGCCGTCACCGCCACCCTTCTGCGCTCGAAAGGCCGGGCGGAAGAGGACCTCGGGCGCCTGGATGATGCATACGACTCATATGTCCGCGCCGCCGAGATCGAAGGCGACGACCCTATCCTGTGGATGCGCATCGGCATCGTGCAGGCCAAGCTGGGCAAGGTGGAGGAGGCGGTCCGCTCGCTGGAGCGGTCCATAGGTCTCGACAGCACCAATAACCGCGCCTGGCTGAACCAGGCCGCCCTGCTGGAGAAGCTTGGCGAGGACGAGGAGGCGCTTCGCTGCTTCGACACCGTATTGGCCAATGAGCCGCAGGACAAGTTCGCATGGAGCGGCAAGGGACGCATCCTCATGCGGATGGACAAGCTCGACCAGGCAAAGAGGGCGCTGGACCGGGCCCTGGAGATCGACCCCTCCCTCCCTTCGGCACAGGAAAGCATGGCAGTGCTCATGCAGAAGCTCAAGGAAAGGGACGTCAGCATCTATGCGGCCAAGGTTCTCGAGTTCGAGTACAGGCAGAATCGCAGGGTGACGAGGGAGGAAGCCTTCAAGGAATGCGGGTTACCGTTCGCCTACATCGACGCCGTGACCGAGTACCTGCAATCCAGAGAGACAGTGGACATCGACTCCCTGGACGATGATCAGTTCCAGGCCTATGAGGAACTGTCCAGGGATGTGCTCTTGGCCACTCTTGGGAACCCCAATTATACCAGGCAAGGGCTGCGTCTCGCCGAGACGTACATGTGCATGCCAGACCGTGATGTGCAGAAGGCCAAGAAGGTCCTTGCATACATACAGGCGGTCAACGCCATGGACTTTCCGGAGGAGACGCCGGACAAGCGTACGGAAAAGCTCCTCCGGGAGGCCATGTCATTGCCGGCAGGGAGCCGTTCCACCCTGGGGCTGATGGAGAATCTGAACATCGGGATATACACCGCCCGCCGTCTGGTCAGCATGATGGATGCCATCGAGGCACCTGTCGTTTCCGTCGACAGATCTCCCCCCATGGCCCGCGCGAGGGCGCAACCGTCCGTAGAGGCGAACGCTCCGGTCGCGGATGCGTCCATGGAGGGAACGGCATGGGCCCCGCCAAACCTGAGGGAGACTGAGGAGATGGGACTTTTCCGAAACAGAAGGAAGGCCGAGGCGGATCCGCCAAAGGCGGACCGCTCCAAAGCCATTACCGTGAAGTATTACCCGAACACGGACAGATACAACAGACGTAATTGCATCTTCCACGGTGAGCCGGCCGTGACGGTGTGCCCCAACTGCGGAACCTTGTTCTGCATGGAGTGCACCAAGGTGCTGGAATGCCCTCGATGCCACACGCCTTTGAACTTCGTCGATGGGTCGATCGAGCCGGTCGACGATTCGGACGTGATCGAGACCGAGGCCCAGCGCCTGGCAATCCAGAAGAGATGGGCACAGAGGCGCATGGCGGAGGCGCAGGGCTTGACATCCAAGTCGAAGGCGGGGCATGGGCCTACATCTCGCGACGCCATGGCCGAGCGGGCGATAAAGATCGCCGAGAAGGTCATGAAGTCGGACCGTCCCGTCGAACCCACCATCCAGACCTTCCAATCCTCTTCGGCCGCGGAGCCGGCCGCTCCTCGGCAGCGCCAGGCCGAACGGTCTGCCTCGACGCCCAAGAGAAGGGGCGCCAGTTCCCTGGTCGCGGCGGCCCTGGCATATCAGCCACCCGCACCGGCTGAGGGAACCGCGATGGAAGAACCCGTCCCTGAAGAGATCGTCCCTCAAGAAAAGGAGGAGAAGGACAAACTGGACAAGATCCGCGAACTTCTCGAACAGCCTGACAAGGAAGAAGGTGGAGCTACAAGGGACCTAAGCCGCCTGTGAACCGGCCAGCCCAACGGTATCGAGCGGAACCCGTGTAACCATCACGGGGGCCTATCATCGACATGGCCGCTGCCACCAGGTTAGAAGCCGTCGTTCCGAGGATGGATCGGCGGCCAGGCACCTCCTCGTCTCCCAACACGGCGATCCCGCCGAAAACAAGGGGGATGTCCAGCCGAGGCTCCAAGGGTGACGAGATATCAACGGGCGATATCTGGACCAGGGCGAGGACGGCGCGATCTCACACCATGCCTCCATGTCGGCGATGTTGGGGTTGGCCCCTAGTAGTCCATCAGCCCATCGTTCTTGAGGTACTCTCTTAGGAGAGAGGTGGCATAGCATCCCTTGTTCAGGGCGAAGGAGAACGTGATATCGTTCTCATGGATCTCATATCGGAAGTCCTTGACCGTTCCAAGCAACTCCCTTCTAGTGCCCTTGGACGAACATTGGTGTAGCGCCGGCACCATGAAGTCCTCCCTGCTGAGGCCTTCCTGTTCGATGATGGAACGCTCTATCTCGCCCATCTCCCCCTCGGCCAGCAACGACTCGGTTCCGAAGAGGACCCCGCTTATGAACGCCCTCCCCTGGCTGACCTGTTTCTCCACAAGGTCGATGTTCTCCTTGGTCACAGGCACTCCGCAGTCATGTTGAGGAAGCCCGTTCCGGTCGGCCGGCAACACAACGTCGCCAACGAGGGGGCGGTCGAGCGGCAGCCCCCTTCTGATGCGCTCGCACAGCATGCGGTTGAACAAGAAGGACTGGTATGCATGTACGAACATCATCTGCAGGTTGGACGGCAGGGAGGCGATCGCCCCTGCATGATCATCCGGATTGCGTGAGAGATGACCTATCATGGTTCTCTCGAACGTCATGATCTTCGGATAGTAGTCCAGCGCCGCCTCGAAGTCCATCTCCTTCTGAAGTCTGGCCCTGGCCTCCATGCTCTCCCCCCTTTCGTTGGGGAGGGGGTTGGCGACATAGGTCATGACCGCCTTCTCCATGTCGCCCTTGACTATCCATTTCCCCACATCATGCGTTATGGGACGCACCGCGCCGAATCGCTGGACACCGAAGAAGTTGGGAAAACCTCCGAGCGTCTCCAGCTGCTCGCTGGTGCTAGCGACGGAATCCGACAGATCGCCGCCGGCAAGCCGGGTGTCCGTGACCCGTATGGTGAACTCGTTGCCGATGAGATCGCCTATGCTGATCCCTCTCTTCGCGGGATAGGGATCGGAGATCTCTATCTGATGCAGCTGAAGCTCCATCAGCCGTTCCGGCGGCACGGGGAACGACATCAATTGCGAGGTCACCGCCCTCTTGTCCTTGGTCCCCGCGAAGCCGATGCGGTCCCGGCCGATGCCCAGCGACTTGGCTAGTTGACGTACCAGGCGGTTCATCTCCCAGTTCCTGGCGGTCACCCTCGCGATGGTGACGGCTCCCCCCTCGCAGCGGGGAGGGTAGGAAGAGATCTCCACCACCTGAAAGTCCTCTGGGGAGCGTTTAAGCCGGCCGCCGGTCCCTGGGGTGTCCGTGTAGTACAGCTCCAGGCCTATGGTGGCCTCTTCGTGGCCGCTGTCCATCATGTTCACATGCTCTTTTCGAGCTTCTCTCTTCCTTCCTTGAACAAGTTGGATAGGGACTTGGCGGCACGCTTGAGCGCTGTCTGGGGCTTTCCGTTCTTTACCTTGACATACAGGACTGGAAGGTCCAGTTCAGGATGGCCGCTGTTGTAATCCACTTCGGCCACTCCCTCGTCCTCCAGCAGCTCATTGATGATGGGCTGGATCACCGTCATATCTGCGTCGCGGATCTGGACGGTTATTGAATCCTTATCCTTGTCGATGAGGAGAAGTTCCATATTGTCGTCCAATATTCCGCCCGTCTATAAAGATTGTTATATCGGGCCCATGTTGCAATGGCCTGCGGTCATCCCGGTCATCCTTTGCTGATTCCGAACAGTCATCATGCCAAAGATATCGTCGGCCGTCGTATCGGGTCGCTACTGCGCATTGCCATCCAACATCTGTCGATCCTGACGGAGGGTGCTCCGGCGTTGTTCGACCCTACTTCTTCCGCTGTTTCTCGTACATGGACAACAACTCCTCCGTCGAGGTGGCGTCACGAGGCTCCTTATCGTCACGGAACACGCCGGTGAAGCGCGGGAACCTTATTGCCAGTCCCGCATCCTCCCGCACCTTTCCGAATGCGCAAGTATGGATGGGGGACAGGGATAGCTCGGCCCCCAGTACCTCTAGGACGACCGCCGGCTCGAACCATATGTCTGCGTTCATCCGGGATTCCACGCGGGGATGCTTTTCAGGGAGCCGGTAGCGGCCCAACCTCTCTGGCAGGGCCGCCAGCGTCGCATCGTCGAACCCGCTACCAAGCTTGGACACGGTCTCGAAGCGGTCCGTGTCCTTGTTGTATGTGGCCATGAGAAGTGCGCCATATAGCCCTCCGCGCCTCCCGCGGCCATGGAATGCGCCCACGACGACGAGGTCGACAGTATCGGTCATTTCCGAGCGGTACTCCCGCTTGTACTTGATCCATAGGAATCCCCTTGCTCCTGCCCTATAGACGGAATCGTCGTTGATCGACTTGGCCATGAGGCCCTCGCATCCCGCCGTCAACGCTTCGGTGAAGAACCTCTCCACGTCCGCGACATCGTCCAGCACCCTGGCTTCCGACAGTCGCACGTCCTCGGTCACCTTGATGCAGCGCGTCAAGGCCGTCCTGCGGTCAGGAAGCGGAAGCGGGGTGAGGTCCTCTCCGTCAAGATACAGGCAGTCGAACAGGTGCACCCTTACCGGATAGTCCTCCATGGCCTCGGCGATGCCATGCTTCCGGCCGCGTCGATGGGACACCTCCTGGAACGGGAGAAGCTCCCCGGTATTGATGTCCACGGGAACGCATTCCCCCTCCAGTATGGCGCTCTTCCCCTGGAACGCCTTCCTGAGCGATTCAACCACGTCGGGGAAGCCACCGGTGAGGTCCTCAAGACGGCGGGAGTAGAGCTTCACGCGCTCTCCATCTATGTGCGCCTGGATCCGCAGCCCGTCGTACTTGTATTCGAACATGGCCCGGCCGCCCATGCGTTCAAGGATCTCCTCCGGCGAGGGCAGGCGCTCGGCCAACATCGCCCTGAGCGGATTCCCCACGGTGACGTGGAGCCTTGCCAATCCCTCCATCCCGTCCTTGCATAGTACCTCTCCCACCAACCCAAGGTCGGATGTGACATTGAACGCACGCTCCACGGCCGCCTTGTCCGTCTTGGATGCGAAGGCCTGTGCGAGCGAGTCGAGGACCGTCTGCGTAGCCACTCCAAGCCGCATGCGGCCGGTGGCTATGCGGGCGAGATATCGAGCCTCCACAGGCGTCGCGTCGATCAGCAGGTCGGCCAGCAGGCGCATCTTCAGCTCCTGGGAGCCGCTCCCCTCCGAGCGAGCGATCCTCAACAGCGAATCGTACACCCTGTCAAGGGTGAGAGGGGTAGGGAACAACGTGGTCTGACGCTTGCTCCCGAACGCCTTCTCGGTCACTATCCCCGGATCGCCCTCCCTTGCCCACAGCTGCCTGATGTCAGACTCCTTTGCGCCGGCCGCCATGGCAAGAGTGCGAAGGTACAGCTTGTCCGCCAGTCCCAGCTTCTCCGGATAGAAGTCTGGGACCAGGGCCCCCTGGGTCAGATACACGATGCGCCGGATCTGGGCGCAATCCGATGAACGGAACAGTTCGGCCAGGATCTCGGTCATCTCCAGTCGGGAGGATGTGGATTCCAGGGCTTCATAGACCCTCACGAGGTCCTTGAAGAGCATGGAAAAAGGTTATGCCATCGGCCTATTTAATCGGATTCAGGCGCCTCAAGCGAAATCGGTCAGGGCGTTCTGGCCTTTCCTCGGGGGTTGCCGCTTCTCCTCTGACCTCTTGACCTTGGCGCTCTCCTTGTCCCATTGCTGTTTCAGCGAGCGCAGCCGCTTGCGCATCTCCCTCTCCTTCTTCTCACTGGCGTTGAGAGACGCCTCATCTCGAGTGCCGGCCGTCACCAGGACGACCACTCGGCCGGCGCGGCTCCTTCCCGTGCGGCCGCGCCGCTGGATGCTCCTTATCTCCGACGGGACAGGTTCGTAGAAGATGACGAGGTCCGTGTTGGCGACGTCCAGCCCCTCCTCCCCCACCGATGTCGCCACCAGCGTGTTGAACTCACCTTCTCGGAAGCGTTGCAACACCCCGATCTGCTCCTTCTGCCTGAGCCCCTTCTCGCCGCATCGTCCCGACTGGCCGATCAGCTTGGTCACGCTGACCCCATCGACCCGCGACAGATAGTTCGCCACCATGTCGCAGGTGTCCCGATATTGCGTGAACACCAGCACCCGGGAGTCGGGTTTCTCGTTTATCTGATGGCTGACGATCCCCATGACCCTTGATATCTTCGGATGCTCCATCTGCAAGCTGTCCATCATCTGCTCCAGACGCTCGAACTCCTCCGAGCTGACGATGGCGCGGGATGCCTTGGAGCCCTCCTCGGAGGCCGCGTCCTCCTTGAGCTTCTCGATGTAGTTGCGCAGGGCCGTGAGCCCTTGGGTCTCGACCATCTCCATCGCATGGTCGACCTTGATGGCCATGGCGATGAGGCTCAGCGCCCGGTAGTACGAACCGTTCTTCTCGCCGGAGCGCAACTTGGCCTGTATGGCCGCCTGCACCTCCAACAGGTATCTCCTGGACGCTGGCCGCGCGGAGGTCATGAGCTTCATCTCGATGAGCGTACGGACGTAGCGGTCGAACAGCTTGCGCAAGATGTCCGACAGCCTCCTCATCTCCGGGGGGATCTCCACCTCCACCCAGTCCATGTGGATGTCGTGAATGTACTTCGCGACATCCACATGGAC
>FZPS01000229.1_pt208 | contig 136751 bp, 112 predicted proteins | sample 1817821 | NCBI WGS metagenome assembly FZPS01 (sample SAMEA104158645, study PRJEB21678) | metagenome | place: Germany | collected 2015-04-21
TGTTGGAACCTGCAGAGGTGGTTCGGGATTCAACCTCAGTGTTGCTAGGGGAGTTGCCCTGCGCTGAGGTGTTGGACTTGCTTTCAGTTGTCTTGGGACTCATGCAAAAAGTGTAGGGAGGCGCCCCACTGTCCCAAGTTTTCGTCCGGCTAGTGAGACGCCCCTAAAGGTGGTGATTTTACGGTTGCATGCCGGTGTTGAGCTCGCCGTCCCACCAGGAAATGCCACCTTGGTTCGTGACATTGGAGTAACCAAGGGAGTTTAGCGCCTGCTTCGCCGCCTCGGCACGAGCGCCTGAGCGACAGCAAACCTGGATCTCGGTGGACTTATCTGAAATCTGAGACTCAACGTCTTCGACCAGAGTCTGAACCGGAATGTTGATAGCGCCGGGGACGTGGCCTTCAGCGTATTCTTCAGGCGTGCGCACATCTAGATAGATCATGAAAACCTCCAAAAGATCGTGAACTTTGCATGCGTCGACAGTATCTATTACATACCAGTCCTGCAGTCACAGACCACAGCTTGGATTAAGGGGAGTGGGTGGGAATAAAACGGATGGTTGTGGTGTTACAACCCTGTGAATAAATCTGACATAATGTACATTATCGGCATTGGGTCAGTGGAATGCGGAAACGGCTCTCTGGCGGGACCCCTCGCTTTCTGGCTATTTTACGCCTCTAACCGGTTGTGGGCTCCGGCAGAAAGCCGAGTTTTCTGACAGTACCCCAACATCGCCCTCATACAATCAAGACGAACTGGACCACTTAGGAAGGATTGAACGATGGCTGATCGCGCACTACGAGGCATGCAGCTCGGCGCAAAATCTTTAGAGACTGAAGATGGCATTGTTTTTGCTGACCGCCTTCAGAGGCGTTACCAGTGCCAGAACGGACATATTTTCGCGGTGACGATGTCTGCGGATTCTGAGCCTCCGGCAACGTGGGAATGCAAATGTGGCGCAAAGGCTGAGTACCTTGGTGAGGCTGAGCCTGAGGAAAAGAAACGCAAGAAGCCGCAGCGCACGCACTGGGACATGCTCCTGGAACGTCGTTCAGAGGAAGAACTTGAGGTCTTGCTACAGGAACAGCTCGAGGTTCTTCGTCGCGGCGAGCTGCGTGACGGTGTGGCCTACCGCCGCTAATTGACCGACGGGCACATATCGCGGCTGACTGGCGAAAAAGCTGATCAACAAACGGCCGCGTTTCGTGCCTAACTGGCGAAAAGGCTTGAGGCTCCAACCTACTGAAAGGCCCCGGCCTACCAAACCCCGCTTTCGTGCGATCGTATATGAAAGCGGGGTTTTCTATATTATCTAAACTTTCTAAAGAGACTGTGCGAATCTAAGGTCGTGCCTGCGCTGGAACGTGCGCACGGCTCCAAGGAGGAACAGTGCGATAGTAAGTCCCATTGCGCCTGCATTCACGTAATGGCCGTATTTCGCGGAAAACGTGAGCGATGTACGCAGTGGAATATCTTCTACGCGCCAAGCTGACTCATACAGTCCGGTTACTGAACGCATGCTTCCGTTTGGGCGCACGATAGCTGAAACGCCGTTAGTGGAAACCTGCATGGCACTGCGTGAAAGCGACATTGCGCGCAGGCGAACCATCTGGAGCTGCTGGGTGGCTTCCGCTGTGTAGCCAAACGAAGAGTTATTGGTTGGAACTATCAGGACCTTGCCGCCCAAGCGCGTGGCTTCAGCGAAAATATCCTCGTAGGCAGCTTCGAAACAGATGCCGATTCCTGCGGTGAGCTCTCCTCCGCCCAAATCTACGTGGACAATGCCGGGTTCGGTGCCGGGCAACATGTCGACACTCACCTTCGCAGTGTCTTTAGACAGGATGGAAAGATATTCGCGGAAGGGAATATATTCACCGAATGGCACTGGGAGCTGTTTCGTGTACACATCCCCCACAGAACCGTCTGGATACCAAACGAGTGACTCGTTGTAGCGAACATCGTCCTCGTAACGAATAACGCCAACGATGATGGGAACACCCGCACGCCTGGCAACCCGCGTCAAGATTTTTGCGGCTTTTTCGTCGGTGCGTGGGTCTCGATCCAAAGAGTTTTCACCCCAGACGATGACGTCCGCTGTCATGCCCTGATCCAGTGCGTTAAGGGTCGTTTCGGCGTGGTTGCGGGTTACTTTCAAGTATTCAGAGAATGTTTGTTCCGCGGGAAGCTCAATGTTTCCTTGGATAATCCCAACCCGCAAACTGCCGTCCTCAGCATTTGCTGGAAGCGTCAAAGCCATGGGGGCGACAACGATTGCTCCAGCCAACAGTGCTGAAAGTGGACGGCAGAACCATTTAGTTTCATGGGCGGGAACCAGGCTGAGTGCACGTCGAATCAGAACGCTTGAAGTGACTACAGCCAACCCAATTGCGACCTCGGAACCCCACGGCGCCAAGGTTCGCAACGGTGAATCTACCTGTGAATACGCGACGTACGCCCACGGGAATCCGGAGAACGGGATGCGTCCGCGGATCTGTTCAACGCCGACCCAAAGAACTCCGATAATCAGCGCGTACAGCAGCGGTGACCGGCGAACAATGTTGATCTGTCGCACTAACGCTACAGATAGGCCAAAGAATGCGAAGAAGACTGCCTGCGCTGTGGCCAGTGCGAACCACGGCAAATAGCTTCCCACGGACACTGTTGCCCACCAGATGTGAGCCAGGAAAAATCCCAGGCCGAAAATAAATCCGTACCAGGTGGCCCGGCCGGCTCGCGATCTATCCAGCACGGAAACAAAGATCATTATTGACGGGAAGATCATGAACCACAGGTTTTGGTCTGGAAATGACAGCCACATCAAAACCGCTGCGATCACCAGTTCAATGTAGTCCCACCAGCGCCTGCGTTTTGGCAGTACAATCGCATTTTCCTGCAACGCCACTATGAGGCCTCCGCCAAAGCGACCACAGAGCGTCGAATCGCATCTTGGGCCATACGCGCAGTGTTTCTAAGCGGCGCGGGAGCCATCGAGGAAATCTGTCCAAGCGCATCAATCACCTGGCGGCACCAGCGCACCCAGTCCCCTGCTTCCAAGTCTGAAGCCTGCACCGCTGTCGAGAGGCTATCCCCCATCACCCACCAATAAATTGCGGATACGATTCCGTATTCCAGTGGTTCAGTTGTCGGCGCCTGCGCGTCATTTTCTGCGCGATTAATATTGTTGAGGACGAGCTCGGTGTCATGCAGGGCGCGAGCTAGAGCGCCATATGGTCCCTCTGGGATGTCCGTGTCTGGATCATGATCCTTGCGCGGCTCGAACACGCATGTTGAAACAACTGCTGCGAGTTGTGCGGAGTTCAGCTCATTCCAGATACCGGCCCGAATCGCTAGGGCAATAACGAGGTCTTTTTCGCCGTAGATTCCGCGCAAGACTTCTCCAGCACCTGTGATTTCACCGTCATGCAGGGCACCCACGCGTTCAAGTACGTCAGCGATCTTGTCGAATCGTTGCGCAACGGAGGACGTCTGCTTTTCAACCCTGTCAGTTAGGCGCAGGTAATCGCGCCTTGCAGTCAACCAAGCACGCGCATTCTGTGCGTGCAGGTCCCGGTCCGGACACTTGTGGACGGGATGATTGCGGACCTGACTTTCCAGTCGGTCCATCTGAGACTTAATATGCTTAGGGATCCTAACCTTCTTGCGCCTTGCGTGCCCAAGCTGGCCCGACCTGCGCATCTTCCTAAGGTCCGAAGAAATCGCGGCCTTAAAGCGCCCCGGTCGTCGCAACTGGTTCTTTCGAAGTCGCATGTAACCAACGATCGAAACACCTTTCGGCATGAGGTCGGCAGTTGCTTGCTGAATGACCCCGTCCGCTCCAACTACCTGTACTGATGGTCCTCTGCGCCCCTGGCGCGGCCCGCGAGTAACAACCGCATCAGTTGGGCGCTTCCTGCCAGGAAGAGAAATGACATCACCAATAGTGAGTTTAAGAATGTCCTTTTCGACCTCATGCACGCGCGCAATGGAACGCCGCCTAGCGGTTTCCTTTTGAAGCCTAGTTAGGTCGTCGCGGGCAGTGAAGTATTCTTTAGCGTCACCAAGTTCGCACTCGAACGTTCCGTCCAGTTCGTCCATGTGTTCTTTGGCTTTTCGCGCGTCACGCGCAAGCCCCACGACCTTTCGGTCGGCTTGGAACTGGGCGAAGGATTCTTCCATGACTTCGCGCGCCTGCACTAGCGTTCCGTTAGCTGCAAGGTTTGCAACCATGTTGTAGGTAGGTCGGAATGCTGATACCAACGGGTAGGTGCGTTTGGACGCAAGTGATGCAACTTCTTCAGGTTCGATGTCGAACCCGTGAACAACTACGGCATGGCCTTCAACGTCGATGCCGCGCCTTCCTGCACGACCGGTTAGCTGGGTGTACTCCCCCGGAGACAGGGTCACGTGAGTGATGCCGTTGAACTTTCGCAATGAGTCCAGGACTACTGTGCGCGCGGGCATGTTGATGCCAAGCGCGAGTGTCTCCGTTGCGAAAACCACCTTGATTAGTCCAGCTGAAAATAATTTTTCGATAGTTTCTTTTAATACTGGAAGTAATCCCGCGTGGTGCGCGGCCACACCGGCTTCGAGGGCGGCCGACCATTTCGCGATGCCTAGAACTGCGAGGTCCTCCGCTGAAAGCGTCGCAACGGCCTCGTCAACGACGGCCGCGATCTGCATTTGCTCTTCCCTAGTGGTGAGCGTGACGCCCGCGCTTACAACCGCATCGACAGCGTCATCGCAACCTGCACGCGAGAAAATAAAGAAAATCGCGGGAAGCAGGTTGGCACGCTCAAGCGTAATGATGACCTCTGGTTTGCTGATGCGTCGTCTGCGTGGCCTACTCCCCCGCATTCTGCGACCACCTGCAAGTCCCCTTTCAGATTCGTGGAAAGACCGCGATTGGATTCCTCGATCTTCAGAAATTGCGTGCCGTAACTGGGGATTTATTTTCCCGTGGAGGACGTGGTGGCCCTCGCGGTCTGGGGTGTAAAGATCGTACAGGCGCCTACCCACCATCATGTGCTGGTACAGGGGTACGGGCCTGGTTTCAGAAACAATGACTGAGCATCCGCCACGAACCTGATCGATCCAGTCGCCGAACTCTTCCGCGTTTGAAACCGTTGCGGACAGTGCAACTAACTGGACGTGGTCGGGCATGTGGATGATAACTTCTTCCCACACGGGGCCGCGGAATCGGTCAGCTAGGTAGTGCACCTCGTCAAGAACGACGGCTCCCAGATCAGTAAGGTCCTTCCCGGAATAGATCATGTTGCGAGCAACCTCGGTAGTCATTACGACAACGGGTGCATCACCATTGATCGATACGTCTCCGGTTAGAAGTCCAACATTTTCCGTGCCGAACTGTTCGCCAAATTCCCGATACTTCTGGTTCGATAGCGCCTTGATCGGGGTGGTGTAAAAAGCGCGGGACTGCTTGGCAAGCGCCATATGGAGGGCGAACTCCCCCACGATCGTCTTGCCAGCTCCGGTAGGCGCCGCAACTAGAACGTTTTTTCCGGCCTCGACTTCTGCGAGTGCGGAATGCTGAAAATCGTCGAACTCGAAGTCGTAGGTGTGTGCGAATTGGGCGCGTTCTGTTTTTTCGTAGCGATTTCGATCCATCGCTTGCCGGTAGCGCTCAGCAGCGCTTGGCTGGCTCGAATCTTGCGAAGTCGAGCGCTTGCGTTGTCTGCGAGCAGTCACTGATCGTCCTTTTTGTCTTTCTCGTCTAGGCGCGCCAGAGCGGCATCAAGTTCGGCTTCTTCCTTAGCTTGCTTCTTATCGTGGCGCCGGTCGTGAATGTAAGAGATTCCGACCGCTAGGAGGTACAGCGTAAGCATCGCCAAGGCTTGGAACGTCATGTTCCACGGGTCCGGAAGTGGATTGGCAACCGCAGCGAAAACAAATGCAGATACGACTGCCCATCGCCATCCCTTGAGCATGGTCTCTGCGCGCAAAATATTGAGTTGATTCAACCCCACCATAGCCAGCGGAATCAGGAATGACATTCCGAAAACGAGCACGAGCCGCATGTAGAAACTGAAGTACATGTTCGACTTCATCAGCATTACAGCTGAGGCCGGCGCGAAGGATGTAAGGATCTGCACGGCATGGGGCATGATCCAAATTCCGACTGCAGCACCCGCGGCAAACAGGATTGCTCCCGCGATCGTGAAAATAATCGCGTACGCCTTTTCACGCTTCTTCAGCGCGGGGGCTATGAAAGCCCAGATTTGGTAGACCCACCACGGGGTCGTGATGATGAATCCCGCGAACATTGACAGCTTTAATTTCAGGTCAAAAGCTGCGGACACTGTTTCAAAGTTCAGTTCGGTGACTTGACCGCGTTCACGCAGATCCATTAGGGGGCGAGCCATATATTCGAAAATATATGGGTATAGAAACCAGCCGACTATTGAGCCGACTAGGATTCCCAGCAAAATGAAAATAAGTCGGCGTCGGGCTTCCTTTAAATGATCAACGAGGGGCATTCGCCCCTCGGGATCACGCTTCGTTAGCTTCGCCATCTGTACTAATTAGGATTCTTGGGATCCTCTTGAACGTTTTGCTGCTGGGCGTTTTGTGGGGCCGCAGGATCACTGGGTTGCGATCCGGATACCTGAGGCGGGTTAGCCTTCTGATCATCGTCAGTCAGCTCTTTCATTTCTTTCTTAAGAACCTTTGCGGACTTGCCAATATTTTGTGCAATGTCTGGCAGTTTTGAAGCCCCAAACACGATGATTAGGACAATAACCAAGACGATGATGTGCCATGGTCGCATTGCGCCCATTTGTGCCTCCTAGTTCCGTACGTAGTCTCTATCCTACGTCACGCGTGCCACAGTTCGCGCACGCGCTCCCGATTCTGCTTAGCTTGCTGCGCTCGAGCCTTGGCTTGCTTCAAAGATTCTGAATCCGAGCAATCTTCAATAGCTCCGCCAAGCAACAGAAGTTGATTCTGCATCCACCTGGACTGCAAAACTGTGTATCTTGCACGCGTAACTCCCGCGTGAGTGTTCACCTGCGCGCGTCCCTCGGTTGCCCATTTGGCGCGCGGGTTAATTAATACTTCCACTGTCTTTGCGCGTTTCTTCGCCTCTACAGGTAGCTCTTCGAGTGCGACGGGAACTCCAACGCTCAGTTCACTCATGCGGTCTAGCCGAAATGCTCTCGGCCCTTCAGCCCCGAGGTCGTACCCCTCCACGATCCAGTGACCATCCGACTGATTAAGCGCCGTCGGCTTCAGATCCCGCGAAGACCTTTCACCTTGACCATTCACGTACTCAAACCGGATTGAGTTGCCGTCACGTACTGCATCCAAAACTTGTTCTCGTAGCTCAGCATCGCCCTCGGGATCAATGATTACGAAACGGGAAAGGTCGATGTCCAAATCCTTCGCGCCGAGTAGCTTTAGCGCGGCGCTTGCGGCCGAGTCCTTCATGTCGTCGGGCAATATGCTCGCCAAGAAATTAAGTCCGACTACGAACGCGATGGTTTCGTCATTGGACAGGCCGATTCGACTTGAAACTCCATGAATGTCACGGATGATTACGTTCTTATTTTCATAGAACTCATCCCAGTCAACTTCAAACTGAGTGTCGAATCCACCGTCGCCAAAATATGCGCTACCAAGCGTGTCGACAGCGTCCAAAACAGCCTTTTCCGGCAGTTCAAAGTGCTCCGCGATTTCGGCAACGGAAGCTCCCTCACGCGCTAATACCCACGCGAGCATTGCGAAAAGGTGGGGTACGTTAGTTGTCCTCGCCATTGCTACCCTCCCCTGCTAGCGCGTCGATGCGCTCGTCAATGAAGTCCCGAAAGGCTGTGGGTTCCAAGACAACGACGTCTTCAATTTCCGCCAGTACGCGGTCAACCCATTCTCGAAATGACGCCGGCATTCCGATCAACAGTTCCCACCCGTCAGGCAGTTTATTTTCAAGATTTTCGAGGGCGGAGCTGTGCTGGCGTAGCAGTGCTGCCCGCTCTTTTTTCACTGCAAGGGTCGGCGTGATCTTGTCGAGCCCACTGCGGTCGTCTTGCGGTATCGGCTGAGAAAACTCTTGATCTAAAATCTCTATCTTTTTGTCGGCGCCTACTCGCGACAGGCGAAACACGCGGTCATCGTTGCGCTTTAAGTCGAAACCACGCACGTACAGATTGCCCGCTTCCAGGAACAGGTACCACGGCTCAATGGTCCGGGTTTCAGTCTCTGTTGAGTTCGTCTTAACGTATGCAAATCTAACCGGCTTATTTGCCGAAATTGCCCGCGCGATTGTAGCTACCGCTCTAGTTCCAGACAGTTCTGATTTCGGCGGTTGCGGGCCTTCCTCCGGACCGTTGTCGGTACTGACCGTTGCGAGTAGTCGAGCGTGGAACTCTGGCTCTTCAGAACTGGACCACAGGTTCGCGGCCGCCTGGGCGAGCAGGCGCTCCTGCGATGTCAGATCAGGGGCGAGGGCGTCCTTGTGTTCAGCCAGAATGTAGGTTTCGCGCAGATATGGGTCCAGCTTAGTTTCAAGCTTGAATCCGAGGTCTCGAAGTTCCTCTTTGTCGCGAGTGAAACGTTTCTCGATGCTTTCTTCCGTGCCCTGGTCGTAGCCGGGTACAAGCTTAAAAATCTTCTCTTTAGTGAGTCCTCTTTCTCGATTCGAAAGAGCCATCACCAGCCCCAAAAGGCGTTCTGCTCGAGTAACATTTCCGCTCATAGGCTTAGCTTAACCGGTATGCTTCACGTGTGTTACAAAGAAATGCTCGGGTGACCGCAATCCGCCGTGTGTGGGGTCGCGCGCAGGAAGTCACAGTAAAAATAACTGCGGCACCACCGGGTGCAGCAAGCTTCCTTCCCGGTGAAGTGGTTCGCGGCCTCGTCCTCGTTGATCTTGTTGGAAGTGTCGACGAGGGCGATGAGGTACGGATTGACTGTTCTGCACTAGATAAGAACCTTGGTACCGGTGGGTATGCGACTGTGTTGGCCACGGCGACACTGCCGGCAGACAATGTTGTGAAAAACGGTCATATCGTGAAGGCGCGGTACATGCCGCACCAGCACATTGTGCAGAGTGTGGAAGAGCCCGATTCTGAGTATCACGAAGTGCTCGCGAATGCGGGTTCGTTGGATTCCGTGCCCGTCATTGCGGCTGACCTGCATTCCTCGGTTCCCGCAGTGGTTGCGGGTATTCGAAGCGTTCAACCGGATGCTCGCATCGTGTATGTCTGGGACGACACGGCCGCGCTGCCACTGGCATTCTCGATGGCTGTTTCCAAGATGAAAGAAAATAGCGAATTAACTGCCACGATCACGTCCGGGCAGAGTTTCGGCGGAGACCTCGAGGCGGCTTCGATGCCATCCGCCCTACTGGCCGCCCGCCACGTCGCACACGCCGACTACATTGTTGTCGCGCAGGGCCCCGGCAACCTTGGCACGGCAACGAAGTGGGGATTTTCCGGCACAGCGGTCGCGCAGGTGCTGCATGTTGCTCACGCGCTGGGAGGTACTCCCCTGCCGGTAGTGCGCGCGTCACAGGCGGATCCTCGCGCAGAGCATCGCGGCATTTCGCATCATTCACTGTCCGTCTTGAACGACCTCGTTTTGATTCCGCTTCGCGTCGCAGTACCAACGCTGTCTGCCCTAGCTTTGCCACGCGGCGTTGAGGCGTCATTTGAACACGACGTGAGTGCACTCCAGCTTCGACACGAAGTTGACACCGTTGACGGACAGGCGTGTTTGGACGCATTAGAAAAAACGACCGTCCCCCTGCGAACGATGGGACGTTCAGCATCCGAGGACGGTCTTGCCTTCGCGGTCGCTTCCGCGGTCGGTATTTTCGCGGCGAAACTAAAGTCTTGACGCCGTCAGCTGAGTGACGAGGATGCCGCGGGCGCCCTCATCATGCAGTTCATCCATGACCTGGTTGATCTGATTCTTCGGAACCATCGCGCGCACAGCCATCCAGGACGGATCAGCAAGTGGCGAAATGGTCGGCGACTCAAATCCAGGAGTAATCGCAACAACGGCAGGCAGATCGCGCTCGTGAACGTTGTAGTCAACCAGCACGAACGAGTGCGCGCGCATGACGCCGTCAAGGCGACGCTTCAAAACCTCAATCTGCGGATCGTTTTGAACGTCCTCGCGAGCGATCAAAATCGCCTCAGATTCAAGTAGAACCGGCCCAAAGACCTCAAGCCCAGCCGCGCGTAGCGTCGATCCGGTCTCCACAACGTCAGCGATCACGTCAGCAACGCCAAGCTGGATTGAAGATTCAACCGCGCCATCAAGGTGGACAACCTCGGCGCTAATATTTTCTTTCTCCAAGAAATTACGCACCAGCAGGTCGTACGAGGTCGCTACTCGCTTTCCCTCAATGTCGGAAAGCTTAGACATCGTGCCCGCCGGGGCCGCAAAGCGGAACTTCGAACGTGCAAACCCCAGCTGCTGGATCTCCACCGCGGGCGCACCGGAATCTAGTAGCAGGTCACGTCCAGTAATTCCCGCGTGAATGGTTCCCTGTCCAACGTAAACAGCAATATCACGAGGGCGGAGCAGGAAAAGCTCTACGTCGTTGGCCTCGTCGATCAGAACCAGTTCACGCCCTCGACGACGTGCTTTGTAACCTGCTTCAAGCAGCATGCTTACGGCTGATTCGTGTAGTGAACCCTTGTTGGGAACGGCAATTCTTAGCATGTTCACAGCTTCCTGTAGATGTCTTCTAGAGTGAGGCCCTTCTTAACCATCATCACCTGGGTGTGGTACAGGAGTTGCGAGATCTCCAGGGCTGCATCATCTAGCGTTTCGTATTCGCAGGCCATCCAAACTTCGGCGGCCTCCTCGACGATCTTCTTGCCGATTGCGTGTACGCCAGCGTCGAGTTCTTTTACAGTCCCAGAATCCGCGGGACGTGACGCAGCTTTTTCATTTAGTTCTTCAAATAGTTCTTCGAAAGTCTTCACGCCCCGATTGTAACGAAAGTGGCCGCTGTCAGTTGACAGCGACCACCTTTGGGACAGTTTTTGGGCAAAAACTAGCGGATGTAATCGTTCGTTACAGCTTCGTTAAGATCAACGCTAGCTCCCAGCAATCCATCGACAGTTTGAAGGAACTCATTCATTGCCTTCCAAACCTCAAGATCCTGCTCCATGGTTACAACACCGTTATCTGCGAACAGCTCGTTTGTAGCCTTCAGCGTCGCGGTCGCGGCCTGCACGGTCTGATCGGTGTTCAGGTTCGGGTCGTACTTCTTAGTAATTTCAACAGCCGCATCGGGGTCGTCAACACACAGCTGCTTACCTTCCCGAAGAGCTGCAAGAACGCCCTCGACGGCTTCTGGATTTGCGTGTGCAAACTGCGAAGTCGTTACCACATTTGCACCGACTAGCGGCGGGTTTCCATCCGGGACAAGCGGGATCTCGCGGACCTCGACGTCGGCAAGTGCGAACTGGACGGAGTCGTTGTTCGTGAAGCCTACGACAGCGTCGACCTTGTCGGTTTGCAGGGCTGCAAGCTGGGTGAAGCCGATCGCGGACACTGTGATGTCGTCGCGCGTCATGCCTGCTTCTGAAAGCGCGGCAAGCAGGCCGTACCAGTTGGAGCCGAACTCGCCGGGAAGACCTACGGTCTTGCCCTTCAGATCCTCGATCGTCTTAATGTCGGAATCTTCCTTAACGATCACGACGACGGGGTACTTTGCGTAGTACTGTCCAACAGAGATCAGGTCCATTCCCTGTGAACGCGCCTGTAGCATTTCGTCGCCAGTCGCGATCACCAGGTCTTCCTCCCCTGCCAGCAGAGAAGTAAACAAGCCTTCATCGGCGCCGTGGTGACGGATTTCAACATCCACGTTTTCGTCCATGAAGTAACCTTCTTCCTTCGCAACGTAGGACGGTGCGAACTGGACGTTGGGAATGTAGGTGAGGCCTAGTGTCACCTCGGTGGCATCTGCAAGATCTTCCGAAGGTTCAGGAGTTTCGCTAGCTCCCGGTGTGGACGACGTGCAGCCTGCAACCAGCAGGGCACCTGCGGCAACAAGGGCAGAAAGGCCCCAGCGCTTGGAGAACATCATGTGTCCTTTCATATGACTATCGACGGGATGAGTTAACCAGTCGAGACTTGCGCTCCACACTGTAAATCAGGGTGTAAACCGTCATCGCCATCACGCACAGCAGGGATATCGTTACGAACATTCCTGCGGTGTCAACGTTGTTGCGCTGAATGGTAAGGATGGTTCCCAACCCGGTTCCCCCCATTACCATCTCGCCAACGACCGCGCCGGTTACCGACAGGGTGAAACCGTTGCGAACGCCAGCCAGAATCGAAGGTAGAGCGAGGGGCGCTTCCATGTAGAGCAATAGTGTTAAACCTGAGGCTCCGTCGAGGCGCGCGGCATCAAGGACGTCTTCATCCAAGTGGCGTAATCCCGTAGTTGAAGATACGAGGATGGGGAAGAAAACCATTAGCGTACACAGTGCAGCGATCGCGCTCGTGCCGTATCCAATCCACAGGACGAGGAGCGGAGCCAAAGCAATCGCTGGGATTGCCTGCGTGGCCCCTAAGAAGGGTTCAACTGCAGCCGAGAAAACTCTTGACTTGTAAATGAAATACGCCAACGGCAGTGCAATAAGGGCACCGAAAAGACTACCTAAAAGTGCTTCTTCTGCGGTGATCCACAAACTTGCCCACAGTGCTTCGTTGCCGAGTTCAAAACTTAGACGGGAAACATAATCGGAAGGACTGGGCAGAACCCACGATTCCACTCCCGACAAGGCAGTGGTTATCCACCATCCGGCCACCAAGAAGATGGCGAAGATCAAGGGAGCACCGAAAGTAACTACAGCTGAGTTGTGCTGTTTGTACACCCGCCTGATCGACACGTCATCCCGTCCGTTCGTTGAACCAACCCTCGTCCGGGGAATACACGGCAGGCACGCACCCATGCAGAATGGACGCGTTAGCTCCTCCCATCCGGACTTTAACCGTCGGTACTGGAATCTCACCAGTTCAACCGCTTTCGCGGGTCGCGGACTTTAACCGCCGGCTCGGAATTACACCGACCCCGGAGCACGCCTCTATATTACACGCAAATCCGTTCGCGTGCTTGATCAGACGTTCTGTGTCCTCAAATTGAGGCGTAGATCAATGCGACGCCGCTTCGATGTTCAAGCCCAGCCTCGATTTGGACAGGGCACTCGCAGCGGCGTCGCATCAGTATGCTTGCAAATCCTCAGTGTGCGTGCATCGTCTCCGTAGCGATGCGGCGCAGTTCTTCTACCTCTTGGTAGGCGTCCTCTGCCCTGAAAACAGCGGAACCTGCCACGAACACGTCAGCGCCTGCCTCTGCGGCAATCGTGATCGTTTCGCGGTTCACTCCCCCATCAACTTGGATTGCAATATCGAGGTCGCGGCTACGTGCTGCTTCTCGTACACGCCTGATCTTCGGCATTTGTGACTCTAGGAACGGTTGTCCGCCGAATCCAGGTTCGACTGTCATCACGAGGATCATGTCGAAAGCTTCTAGCAGGTCGACATAGTTGTGAATGTCAGTATCCGGCCTGAGACCCAGGCCGACCTTTGCGCCCTGCTTGCGGATCTCGTTAGCCAACCGAAGCGGCGCTTTGGCGGCCTCGGCGTGGAAAGTAACTGATGCTGCGCCTGCTTCGGCATATCCGGGTGCCCACCGATCGGGGTCTTCTATCATCAGGTGGCAGTCAACGGGCAGGATGTTGCGGCGCACGACTGCCTCTACTACCGGGAGTCCCCACGTCAGGTTTGGAACAAAGTGATTGTCCATGATGTCGACGTGAGCGAAGTCGGCGTTCCTAATCTTTTCAAGTTCTCCATTCAGGTCTGCGATGTCGCAGTTCAGAATTGAGGGACTGATTGTGGGTTTCATGTGATCCTCCAATTTTCAGCGCTTAATTAACTTTACGCATAAGTGCCAGGAACATTGCGTCAGTTCCGTGAACATGCGGCCAAAGTTGGATTACATTGCCATTCCCGATAGGTACGGGATCAAGTTCGATAGACGACATTGACACCTGGTCTACGGCATTAGCTGTATCAAGAATCTCGATGCCGTCTCGATCCTTGATGCGTTCAATCTGGTCAATGGTTTCGCGCTTGTGCGGCGAGCAAGTAATGTAGGCCATCACGCCACCCGGTTTCAGCGCGTTCAAACCGGAATCAATCAGTTGTTCTTGAAGCTTAACCAGGTCGTTCAGGTCCTTTACGTCTCTGCGCCAACGCGATTCCGCGCGCCTTCGCAGAGCACCTAATCCGGTGCAGGGGGCATCCAGGATGATGCGATCGAAAGCTGCGCCCTCGCCAAGATTCCTTCCATCCCCGACCTGGACGGTTACGTTGTCAAGTTGGCGGACCGTGTTTTCAACGAGGCGTGCGCGGTGTTCAGAAACTTCGTTTGCCAACAGGTGCGCACCGCGTGCCGCTGCAATTGAACCGACGAGGCCGGCTTTGCCTCCGGGACCTGCTGACATGTCGAGCCATTCAGTGTCTTCGGTATCGACGTCCAGCTCTGCGAATGCGGTCGCTACGAGCTGGGAGCCTTCGTCTTGCACGGCTGCGCGTCCGTCGCGAATCGCGTGTAGCCTGCCAGGGTCGCCGCCGGAGATGAGGACGGCCCACTCGGAGTAGTCGCCGGGGCGGGCGGATGTCTTGAGGAAGTATTCGGCGTCCTCGGCAAGATCGACTGGCAGGATTAGGCCCGGTCTTGCGCACAGCGCAACGTCGGGGTTCGAATTGTTGGTTGCCAGCAGGTCTTCAAGTTCGCGCGGGTCGCGCCCATTGGCCTGCAGTGCATTGGCAAATGCGCGGATGATCCACTGAGGGTGCGAGTAGGTCACGCTTACGCGTTCAGCGTCGTTTTCGATTGCTTCCATGCGCTGTTCCCATTGGGTGGGAGTGCGGTCAGAAACTGACCGGGCAACGCCATTTACGAACTTTTCAGCTCCCCTGGGAGCAACCTGCTTCGTGAGCTGGACGGCTTCTGCAACGGAAGCGTGGTTTGGAACGCGCATGTGCAGGATCTGATGCGTCGTCATGCGCAGCACAGCGCGAACTTCGGGATCGAGTTTTTCAACCGGTCGGTTCATGCACTGTTCTAGCACCCAGTCGATTCGGCCGCGGTAGCGCAAGGTTCCATAAACCAGCTCTGTGGTTAGGCCCGCATCGCGCGGTGAAAGCCGGGCCTGCGAGATCATGGGTGGCAGAACCAGGTTCGCGTAAGCTCCATCCACATCAACGGCAAGGAGTGCCTCGTAAGCTACTCTGCGCGATTCTTCCACTCCGCGAAGGCGGTGGCTACCGCGGTCGTTTTGCCTGCGTCGAAAGTTGTCGGCCATTATTCTCCTTTAGCTTCGCCGAGCTTGTCGCCTGATTCGAGGCGTGCTCCGCGCGCCCAATCTGCGGCCTTCATATGGGATTTGCCTGCTGGCGCAACTACCTGCAGTTCAAGTGCTTTGTCGCCAGCATCAACGAATACTGCATTCTTTTCAAAGTTCAGTGTGCCCGGTGCAGTTGCATCCGTGTCTGTGAGTCGGGTGCGCAAGATCTTGATCCTCTTTCCGTCGGGCAAGAGTGTGTAAGCACCCGGTTGTGGCGCGCATGCTCGAACTTGGTTGTGAACCTCAGCTGCCGGACGAGTGAAGTCGATTTCGAGGTCGTCGCGTGTGATGCGGTGTGCATAGACGGCGCCCTCGTCAGATTGTGGGCGTGCATTTGCAACGCCGGCTTCGATTGTTGTTACGACGTCGACTACGTCCTGTGCGCCCAGGACGGCAAGTTCATCGAGCAGATCGCCCGAGTTAATGTCAGGGTCAATCTCTACCGCTCTGGAGCTGTAGATCGGGCCCGTGTCGAGCCCTTCTTCAAGTTGGAACACGTCAACTGCTGTGACGGTGTCTCCAGCTTCGATTGCGCGCTGAACCGGAGCAGCTCCGCGCCAGCGTGGCAGTGCAGAGAAGTGAAGGTTTATCCACCCGTGTTCAAGTGATTCGAGGACGTTCAGCGGAATGATCGCACCGTAAGCGACGACCACACCAATCTGCGCGCCTGTGTCAACGATTTGCTGTGCCACATTTTCATCGCGTAGCGAGTCGGCCTCGATAAGTGGAATATCGTTTTCGGCCGCCCACACGGCTACGTCGGAAGGGTACAGGGTGCGACCTCGTCCACGGCGCGCTGGGGTGCGTGTGAGCACAGCAACGACCTCGTGGTTGGACTGCACGAGTGCACTTAGTGTTGGGACTGCAATATCGGGGGTTCCGGCAAATAAAATCTTCACTTTGTTAGTCTAACGTGCACCTTCTAAATCCGGCGTAAGCCCATTGAGGGCGCGAGTCCGCGCTTTGAAAGTTCGGTGCGCAACTGATCTGCATCCCTAAACAAGATCGCGTCCATTCCAAGGGCGCCCGCGACTTCCACATTGTCTACGTTGTCGTCAATGAAGACGATTTCTGTGGGGGCAAGTCCGAGGCGTTCAAACAGGAGCTCAAAGATGCGTCGGTCCGGTTTCGCGACCCCAACTTCTCCTGACACTACGCGCGGTCCAATGCTGTCAATAAACGGAACTGTGGACAGGGCGTGTCTGAAAAGTTCTCGCGACCAATTCGACAAGACCGCTGTGGGCACGGATAGGGCCTGGACGTCGCGAATCACGTCCAGTACACCGGGAACGGGGCCGGTCAATGTAGATGTGAACCGGGCGACGTAGCGGTCGAAGATCTCGATGTCAGCAGGGTGGCTCTGCTTGAATCGGGTGCGAGTTTGGGACAGCCCTGCACCGGAGTCCATGGCGTGGTTATACGTCCAGAAATCCGTTCTTATGGTGAAGTCTTCCCATTCTTCGCGGGTCAGGAATCCCTCCTGTGACAGATATGGATCCCATTGGATTACTACTTGTCCAAGGTCGAAAACTACTGTTCGCATTGCACCCTCCTTTGCCTCATAGTAGCTGTTCCGGATTAACTCTGATACTGACTAATCCTTCGCGTTTCAGGCTACGTTCAATCTGTGTGGACCTAACTGAATCGATGAGGGCGGGCGCAGCGTCCCACGCACATCGGTAAATTGCGCGCACTGGGTTTGTGCCGTGCGATTTTTGCACGTCGCGGCCTTGCCGAGGCGCCATGCCGAGGAACTCACACCGGCTGGGAACCTCAAGTTCCCGGGTGAACCCTTCAACATCGTTGTGATCACCATCTACCGCAACCACGCAGGCTGCGGGGAAGAATCGAAGCATTTCACGCTCATCCAGCAGGCGTTGCGCGTAGTCCATGGGATCGCGCCTAATCAGCACTTGGCCGACACTGTTGTCACGAACACCAACCACAATCATTTCGCCGTCGGGGCGAACCAGGCTAAGCACGTTGAACCATCTACGCATCGCTTCTTCAGGTGCCCACAGTTCCGGTCGACCCAAGATCGCCGATGCATCCAACACCACCGCGGCCGCGTAGCCGCCCGGACTGATAGGTTCAGCGCCGGGCGTGGCAATGACCAACCCGGAATCCTTTTGCAGGGTGTCGATCACCTGGTGTTCGGCATCAGACGTTTCAATAAGCACGCGAGGTAGTGCGCGTCCGAATTCTTCAGCCGTTCGAGCAGAGCCCACCCGTGTGGACCGCCAGTTGGTGGATGCACAGTTGTGGCAGCGCCAGTTGACCTGCGGTCTGGAACACCACGCACACGTTAGTTGCCCGTTCGCGGAGGCTCGCAGTGGGCCGTGACAGTGGTAGCAACGCGCCAGTTCTCCGCATCGGCCACAAACTATTACCGATACCCAACCCCGATTTGGCACATGCACGAGCACGGGGCCGCGCTCCAGTGCCTCACGGATTGTTTTTTGGACAGAGGGCGGAATGCGCGTGTGTCCGGCGGGGCCTTCCCGATCGCGGTCAAAGTCATCAGGAACGCGCACTATCGCGGTTTGTGATCGCATGACTTCACGATCAGGAATCAGTGCCGCCGCCCACCGGCTCCTAACCAGTTGCGCTTCTGCAATAGATACTGAGTTTCCTGCTGAAATCAGCGAGCAGCGTTCAATATGAGCCCTGCGCACAGAAATCTCCAATGCGGAAAGGTACGGCGCCTGCGGGTCTTCCAGCCGATCATCTCCGGCATCAAACACGATAATGGCACCGAGGTCCGGAAGCGGCGCATACGCCGACGACCTGGTCCCAATGACGACATCAACCAAACCCGCTTGGATTTCAAGGAAAGACTTGAACCGTCGGTACTTAGAATCTGTTGCTTTTTGCGCCGCAATCCGCAGTGGTGACTCACCGAAGACCGCCAGCATTCGATCCACGTCCGTTGCCGTTGGAACAATTACGAGGACGCGGCGGGCAGACTCTAAAACTGCATGGATGATGTCTTGCAGTGGGTGCTCCTGCATTCGTGGTGGATACACCTTCGGAAGCAACTGCCACACAGCTCGCGGAGACTCGCCATTTGCCAGGTGTTCAAGCAGAGCCGGCCCACCGGCGTAGTATCGCCACCAGTCGTTCGGTTCCCGATCCTCTGAGACCGGAGTGGGACCCTGAGTAACACCGTCCCACTCTTCGAGGAACTTCTTCTCGGCTCCCGCATGACGGTCCGGAACCATCGCGTCCACAACCTTGGCAAGCGCTACCGCGTTGCGTTTCGCAATGTCACGCGCAAGCGTAAACATGGTTTCGCCCACAAGAGGTATCGGGCTTACGACCCGCTCAATGGTAGCGAGCTTGCCCTGATAGTCAGACTCAGCCACGACCTCGACAACGATTCCGTTGTATCGACGTCCCGCCATTTTCACGCGAACTAGGGACCCCTTTTCAACTACCATCCCCTGCGGGATTCGGTAGTCGAACAGCCTATCGAGGTGAGGCAAGTTGGTGTCGACGAGCACGCGTGCGACGAGCTCGCCCCCAAGCAACGATGGCTGTTTTGAAGTCATACCCCAATGTAACCATGAGGCACGGACATTTAAATACTCAAATGTCTGAACTTCAGTTGATGGCGGCCTTCAGCTCATCTACGCGGTTGACCTGCTCCCACGTGAACTGGTCGCGACCAAAGTGTCCGTAGGCAGATGTCGGCTGGAATCCAGGGTCCGTTAGCTTCAGATCGCGGATAATCGCAGCTGGACGTAGGTCGAAGACTTTGCCGATAGCTCGTTGGAGTTCCACATCGGGAACAACGCCGGTACCGTAGGTGTCCACGAACAGGCCGACCGGTTCTGCACGACCAATGGCGTAGGAAACCTGGAGCTCACAGTGCTCAGCCAGCCCACCGGCAACAACGTTCTTTGCGATCCAGCGCAGTGCGTATGACGCGGAGCGGTCCACCTTGGACGCGTCCTTTCCTGAGAACGCTCCCCCGCCGTGACGCGCAGACCCGCCATACGTATCCACAATGATCTTGCGACCGGTCACTCCGGTATCTCCCGCGGGGCCTCCAATCACAAATCGACCCGACGGATTGATCAAAAGTTTGGTTGAAGCAGTGTCATAGTTTTCACCAAGCGTACTTAAAACCGGTTTGATGACGAGCTCAGCAACGCCCTCGCGAATTTCATTCAACGTCAACGATTCTGCATGCTGGGTGGATACGACGATAGTGTCGATGCTGACGGGTCGGCGGCCGTCGAAACGGACGGACACCTGCGTCTTTCCGTCTGGACGCAGCAGCGGCATTTCGGTGCGCCTGACTTCTTCCAACTTGCGGGCGAGTTCATGGGCCGTCGCAATCGGTAGCGGCATGAATGTCGGCGTGTCGTTGCACGCGTAGCCGAACATAATTCCCTGATCGCCTGCACCCTGAGCAGATAGCTGATCTTCGGACGATTCTTCGCGATACTCAAGTGAATGATCCACAGATTGCGCAATATCAGGCGACTGCTTGTCGACAATCTGGACAACCTGCAAAGAATCCGCATCGAATCCAGTTCCTGGTTCGGTGTATCCGATATCGCGAACTGAATCTCGAACGATCTGGTCAACGTCGATCTTTGCGGTGGTCGTCATTTCCCCCGCAACGATTACGCGATTTGTGGTGGACATGACCTCCACGGCAACGCGGGATGCCCGGTCCTGCGCTAACGCGGCGTCGAGGATCGAATCAGCGATACGGTCGCAAACCTTGTCCGGGTGACCAGACGTTACGGATTCAGAGGAAAACAGGCGATTCTCATTCATAAATTAACCCTAATGCTTCGGTAACGACCCGGGCAACAATCGTGATTGGAGCCTCAGACCGCCCAAAAATCAGCCCTTTCAGGATCTAGTGTTCAATGCAAAATCAGGTAGCGCACGCCGGGAGACCCTGTATGCGATCAACCGTGCCACTGCGCGGTGCTTCAAACCATGTAGGCGACCTACAACAACTTTTGTTTCGTTAGTGCTACGAGTACACGTGCCACTTCAAGTTTCGTCCCAGAAGCCTTCAAAACGACGTCGCCCGCATCGGTCACAACCGTGATTGCGTTCTCTGCTGTCCCAAAGCCAACGCCGGTTCCAACCCGGTTTATTGCAATCAGGTCCGCGCCTTTCCTGCGAGCCTTCTCGCGTCCAAACTCCAAGATCTGCGCATCGTCACCGGTTTCCGCTGCGAATCCAACGCAGAACAGTTCTGGGAACTTCGCAGCCGCTTCTTTCAAAATATCGGGGTTGCGAACCAGGTCGATGGTCCACCCGTCAGCGTTCGCGTCCGTCTTCTTGACTTTTGCTTCGTTATATTTCCGAGGGCGGAAATCGGCAACTGCTGCGACAAAGAAGCCGAGCTGAAACTCACCGGCTCGACTTGTAACAGCGTCATACAGGTCCGTGGCGGAGGGTGTCTGCACGACTTCGATCCCACTTGGGATCAGGTCATCGGCAATGTTCGCGGCAAACAGGGTTACCTCAGCGCCGGCTTCCTTGAGTGCCTGTGCGATGGCGGCTCCCTGCTTTCCCGTCGAGTGGTTACCCAGGTAACGCACCGGGTCAATCGGCTCGCGCGTCCCACCAGCAGTAACAAACGCCTTAATTCCAGCCATGTCAGGAATGCCAGACACCCGTGGCGCGCCACCAATGTCAGACGCCCCAGCCTCGGAAATGCCAGCACTAAAATCGCCAGCCATTCCAGGCACACCGGCACTAGACTCCCCGGCTCCGGAGCCGTCTGCCAAGATGGCCTCGGCTGCATTCGCGATCTGGTCAGCTTCTGGCATGCGCCCTCGACCCGTATCACCAGAAGAAAGCGCACCTTCGGTCGGTTCGAGCACGTGGATTCCACGTTTTTTCAGCACGGAAATATTGTCTTGGGTCGCTTGATTTTCCCACATGGCCGTGTGCATTGCGGGTACGACCAGCACGGGGCAGGTTGCCGCAAGAAATGTGGTCGTCAACAGGTCGTCGGCAAGTCCAATGCGGATGCGTGCAATTAGATCAGCTGTTGCGGGTGCAATCACGATCAGGTCAGCATTTCGAGCTGCCTCGACGTGGTCGACTCCGGCTTCCTCTTCAAAAACTTCCGTGTGAGCCGGATTATTCGACAGGGCTTGCCACGTAGTCTTGCCAACAAAGTGCAGGCTTGAACGCGTCGGCATAACTCGAACGTCGTCGCCTAGTTTCATAAAGTGGCGAACAACGCCCGGCACCTTATACGCGGCGATGCCGGCCCCCACCCCAACGATTATTCGACGGGGTGGACGACCGGCACCACTACCTAAGTTCAATTCTTAAAGGACCGAACTACTCAGCGTCCGGTGCTTCCTCCATGATCAGCAGATCTTCGTTGATTTCGCGAAGAGCCGTGGACAAGGGCTTGTCATCGGCCTCTACTGGTACAACCGGGCCTACGAACTGGACCATGTTGGATTCCAGCTGCAGGTTGTAAGAGTTGATTTGACGAGCACGACGCGCCGCGAAAACGACGAGTGCGTACTTCGAGTCGACCTTTTCCATGAGGTCGTCGATCGGCGGGTATGTAATGCCTTCCGGATGGGCGACGATTCCCGACATGAAACCTCTTCCTATCTTGTTACGTAACGTGCCAATACTACGCCAAGTCCATCAGACTAGCCAGCTCTGCTACTGTGCGTTCCACCTCGTCGTTCACCACAATGTGGTCGAATTCCGAGGCCGCTTCGAGCTCCACGCGAGCAGTCTCTAACCGCCGAGCCATCTCCTCTTCAGATTCTGAGCCGCGCCCTCGAAGACGGGACACGAGTTCATCCCACGACGGAGGCGTAATGAAAATATATCTGGCTTCCGGCATCTTCTGGCGGACCTGGCGAACTCCGGCAATGTCGATTTCAAGCAGCGCGGGACGTCCTTCCGCTAACGCCTTTTCAATCGGGGCGCGTAGCGTTCCATAATTGTTGAGGCCGTGAACGGTTGCCCATTCGAGGAACTGGTCCTCGTCGATTAGGCGCTGGAAATCTTCGCGGGTCAGGAAGTGGTAGTGTTTGCCGTCAACTTCGCCGGGGCGCGGAGGGCGCGTGGTCGCGGACACCGAAAGGTAGATGTCTGGATATTTTTCCAGTAGGCGGCCAACTACGGTCCCCTTCCCCACCGCGGTGGGGCCGGCAACCACAGTTAGTCGCGCGCGATCATTTTTTTCCGTCATGAAACCTGCCTCAAAGCTTGTTGAACCTGCTCAGTCGTAGCGGCAAGTGCCTGCGCCAGATCCTTTGGATCCGGGCCGGCGTTTAGAATGCCGCGCGAAGATGAGACCAGGATATTCAACTTGGAATCCTGCTTTGAAACCGAACCGCCCTGTGCGCCAAAACCTGGCATCAAGATCGGACCGCGATAGTCCTGCAACGCGTCGCGTACGACCTCCCCGCGATCCGCAATCGTCGCACCAATCACGACGCCGAAGGATCCAACTGGCTCCCCCGGGTTGTATTCGTCATTGCGCTCAGTCGTCCAGCGGATCACGCGTTCCGCAACCGAAATTCCGTCGCGAGTGGATCGCTGCAGCTCCGCGCCCTCCGGATTCGAAGTCAGCGCTAGCGCGAACAGGCCCTTGCCATGCTCAGCCGCCAAAGCCGCCGTCGTGTCATACGCCGCGGGCCCCATGTAGGGCGAAACCGTAATCGCATCGGCCTCCAACGGAGCACCCGCCGGCAAGAACGCGTCCGCATAACCCGCCATCGTTGAACCAATATCGCCACGCTTCACGTCCAGCACAGTCAAGATTCCACGCTCACGAGCGCTTCCAAGCACGTCCTCGAGAACCGCAAAACCCGCCGACCCGAACCGTTCAAAGAACGCGGACTGTGGCTTGATTGCGGCCGCATTTTCCAAACCGTCGAGGGCGCGGCTGGTGAACTCCTTCAAACCTGCCACGGAATCGGGTAGCCCCCACTTTTCAAGCAAAGCGGCGAGCGGGTCGATGCCCGCACACACCGGGCCGTGCTGCGCGATTGCGGCTTCAAGTCGCGCGCCAAAAGACTCAACCATTAGGCACGCTCCGAAGCCGAGTGGCGCTCCTCGCGCTCGCGGTCGTATTCCTGCAGGGATTTCACGTCAAACGCGCCCTTTCGAATGACCTCGATCGCGCGAACTGCCGCGTTAAACGCCTGCATCGTCGTCACAATAGCCTTGCCGGATGAGGTCGTTGCGGCACGGATCTTGTAGCCGTCTCGCCTCTGTGACTGGCCCTGCGGGGTGTTGACGACCATGTCGATCTGACCGTCGTAGATCAGGTCAATGATGGTGGGCTCGCCCTCTTGGCGTTCAGATTCCTTAGCTACGACCTCGACGTCAATTCCGTTTCGACGCAGCACGGAAGCGGTTCCGGACGTGGCAAGCACGCGGAAGCCCATCTCGACTAGCTTCACGACGGGGAAAACGACGTTGCGCTTGTCGTGATCTGCGATCGAGATGAACACGGTTCCCTGCGTTGGTAGTCCACCAAATGCGGCAATCTGTGACTTCGCGAAGGCCGCGGGGAACGACTGGTCGTGGCCCATGACCTCACCGGTTGAGCGCATCTCGGGGCCAAGTAGCGTGTCGACGATTTCGCCCTTCTCATCGCGGAAGCGGTCAAACGGCAGCACGGCCTCCTTGACCGCAATCGGCTCTTCTATGTCGATTACAGACTGGTCGCGCTCTGGCAGTTCGCCAGCGGCGCGAAGCTCCGCAATGGTCTGACCCATCTGAATCTTTGCAGCCGCACGGGCAAGCGATACGCCCGAAGCCTTCGACGCAAACGGAACGGTACGAGACGCTCGCGGGTTTGCTTCAATCACGTAAAGCACGTCGGATGCCAACGCGAACTGGATGTTTAGCAGTCCGCGCACGCCCACGCCCTCTGCGATCGCCTTGGTGGAGCGCACGATTCGGTCAATCTGGCGCGAAGACAGACTCATTGGCGGCATTACGCACGCGGAGTCACCGGAGTGGATTCCGGCCTCCTCAATGTGCTCCATGATTCCACCCATGAACAGGTCGGTGCCGTCGAACAGCGCGTCCACGTCAATCTCAACCGCGTCATCCAGGAACCGGTCGATCAGTAGCGGACCGTTCGCGAAAGATTCATCGCTTAGACGCTCCAAGTAGTCGTTCAGGCCGTCCTCGTCGTAAATAATTTCCATGCCACGACCACCCAGCACAAACGATGGGCGCACGAGCACCGGATACCCAACTTCTTCCGCCACTTCCAGTGCGGCCGCAGGCGTCGTGGCCGTTCCGTGTGCGGGTGCTGGTAGTCCAACATTGTCGAGGACGCGGCCGAACTCCTCGCGGTCTTCAGCCAGGTCGATTGATTCAGGTGTCGTCCCAACGATGGGTACGCCGGCGGCCTTTAGCTCGTTTGCAAGCGAAAGCGGGGTTTGACCACCCAGCTGCACCAGCATGCCTGCAACCGGGCCGGCGGCCTGTTCCGTCTCATAGATTTCAAGGACGTCCTCTAGAGTCAGCGGTTCAAAGTACAACCGGTCGGAAATGTCGTAGTCAGTGGACACGGTTTCCGGGTTGCAGTTGATCATGATCGTGTCGTAGTCATCTTCCAGGGCCATCGTGGCGTGCACGCACGAGTAGTCAAACTCAATGCCCTGCCCAATGCGGTTCGGACCGGAACCCAAAATGATGACGGCCGCACGGTCACGCTGTTCGATTTCTGAGGTTTCTTCATACGTCGAGTAGTAGTAGGGCGTTTCGGCCTCACACATACCAGCGCAAGTATCGACAGCCTTGTAGACCGGGTGGATGTTGTATGCGCGTCGAATCTCGCGAACGACTTCTTCCTTCATTCCACGAAGTGACGCGACCTGCGCATCTGAGAATCCGTGTCGCTTAGCTTCACGCAATACCTCTGCGGTCAGCGCATCGGCATCCATAACGGATCGCGCAGTTTCCTCAATCAGCTGCAGCTGGTCAATGAACCACGGATCGATTGCGGTAGCCTCAAAGATCTGCTCGGTTGTAGCGCCACCGCGAATGGCCTGCTGAACCTCAATGAGTCGATCCTCGGTTGGAGTGGACATGCTTTCCAAAAGTGCGTCCAGCTCGCCCTCGTTTGGAGCATCGCCATCCCAGTGGAAGGTGACGCCCTTCTTGTCGATGGATCGCTGTGCCTTTTGAAGCGCTTCGGTGAAGTTGCGGCCAATCGCCATGGCTTCACCAACGGACTTCATCGAGGTCGTCAGCGTGTTGTCCGAGGCCGGGAATTTCTCAAACGCAAAGCGCGGGACCTTCACTACGACGTAGTCGATGTCCTGAGAATCAGCGGCCGTGCGACCGGGCGCAATGTCGTTTTGGATTTCCTTGAGGTCGTAGCCGATGGCCAGGCGGGCGGCGATCTTCGCGATCGGAATGCCAGTTGCCTTTGAAGCCAGCGCAGAGGACCTGGATACGCGCGGGTTCATCTCAATAACCACGACGCGACCGTCCTTGGGATTTAGCGCGAACTGGATGTTGCAGCCACCCTGGTTCACGCCGACCTCGGCGATTACGTCGGTGCCGATTCGGTAGATGTTTTCCAGCTCTTCCTCGGTCAAGGTAAGCGCCGGAGCGATCGTGATCGAGTCGCCGGTGTGAACGCCGACCGGGTCCACGTTCTCAATGGAGGTGATGACCATCGTTTCACCACTGCGATCGCGGATTAGTTCAAGCTCAAGTTCTTTCCATCCCAGGATGGATTCTTCAAGCAGGACCTCGCTGGTGATCGAGTCGCGCAGACCGTGGCCGGCGAATCGGCGCAGTTCTTCCTCATCGTGAGCAAAGCCTGAGCCCAGTCCGCCCATTGTGAACGACGGGCGCACGACTAGCGGGTATCCCAGGTCTTCCGCGGCTTCCAGGGCTTCTTCAATGGTGTGCGCGATCCGGGATCGAGCGACCTCCGCCCCGCAACGCTCAACGACCTCTTTGAATTCTTCGCGGTCTTCACCGGCATTGATGGCTTCGTAGGTGGCGCCGATCATTTCGACGCCGTATTTTTCCAAAACGCCCTTCTCAACTAGACCCATGGCCGTGTTCAGCGCGGTCTGGCCACCAAGTGTTGGCAGGAGCGCGTCGGGACGTTCCTTCTCAATGATGCTTTCCACCACGTCAACCGTGATGGGTTCAATGTAGGTCGCATCCGCCATGTTGGGGTCAGTCATGATCGTTGCTGGGTTTGAGTTCACCAGCACGACGCGCATGCCCTCTTCTTTCAAGACGCGACAAGCCTGCGATCCAGAGTAGTCGAACTCGCACGCCTGCCCAATCACAATCGGGCCGGATCCGATCACGAGGACGGACTTAATATCGGTTCTCAGTGGCACTTGACTTCTCCGTTCTTGGCGGCCTTCACGCGCTCGACGAGCTCATTCACAATTGAGCGCGGAATTGGCGTGCTTTCCGACAAATCATCTAGCGCTTCGGGCAGACAGTCGCCTGAAAAGATTCCCACCCGGATTTCCGGATTCTTCACAGCAATGCGTGCAATCGCGCGCGTATCCACCTTTGCAACGGCAACGACACCATCATTTTCGAGGGCGGGGCGCAGATCCGCTTCAGCTTGCCAGCTTGATGTAATGCGGGTTGGCTCGCGCAGGATTAGTCCGGCTGCCTGGTATTTGTCTGACTTAGCAGCGCCCTCGTGAATACCAACGTTTCCAATGTGCGGGCTGGTGAAAAGCACGATTGCGCCGTGATTTTCTGGGTCGGTTAGGGCTTGCTGGTAGCCGGCGATTGACTTGTCGACTACGAGTCGGCCGCACGCGCAGCCCGTTGCGGCCCAGGAACATCCGCGGAAGATGTGGCCCTGATCGGTAACAAGTACAGCTGGATTCATCGGTCCTCCTTGGCAACAGGTTCGCCGTCGCGCACGGTAATTTCGCCGTGGTAAACGGTGTAGAGAACCTGACCCTTTAGGGTTTCGCCTGCGTAGGGCGTGTTGGTTGAACGGGTCCACTGATTATCGGGGTCAACGGTGCGTTCCACGGTCGGGTCAACGAAGGCGAGGTTGGCAAAGCTGCCGACCTCGATGGGCTGGCCCTGCGTGTCCGAAACGCGGCCGATTTCAGCCGGCTTTTCAGACATAACGCGAGCAATGTCGCGCCAGTTCATGCGGCCGGTATCAACCATTGTGGTAATCAAAACGGGGAGCGCGGTTTCCAGGCCGGTCATGCCGAACGCACCTGCCTGCCACTCGCAGTCCTTCTTTTCCAGTGGGTGCGGCGCGTGGTCGGTTCCAACCGTGTCGATCGTGCCGTCAGCGAGTGCTTCACGAAGAGCCTCAACGTCCTCCTGGCGGCGCAGCGGCGGATTCACCTTGAAGCGCGGATCGTAGCTGCGTGCCTTTTCTTCCGTGAGGTAAAGGTGATGCGGCGTGGCCTCCGCAGTTACGTTCACGCCCTTCTTCTTTGCGGAACGGATCTGCTCAACCGATCCCTTCGTTGACACGTGCAGCACGTGGTAGCGCGACCCGACGTGCTCGGTCAGCGCGACGTCACGGGCAATGATTGCCTCCTCAGCAACCGCAGGCCAACCTGCCAAACCAAGCTCAGAGGACAGCGGCGACTCATTCATCTGCGCACCGTCAGTCATCTCGGGATCCTGCGCGTGCTGTGCAATCACACCGTCGAACGTTTTCACGTACTCCAAAGCTCGACGCATCAGTACCGGATCAGCAACGCACATTCCGTCATCAGAGAACACGCGAACCCGCGCGTTCGACTCCGCCATCGGGCCCATAGCCGACAGCGTCTTACCAGCCAGCCCAACGGTCACCGCGCCCACCGGGTGGACTTCGACCCAGCCGGCCTCGTCACCAAGTGACTTGACCTGTTCAACAACCGAGGCCGTGTCAGCAACCGGATTCGTATTCGCCATCGCAAACACGCAGGTGTAGCCACCAACTGCGGCGGCACGCGTGCCGGTGAACACGGTTTCAGCGTCCTCCTGGCCGGGTTCGCGCAGGTGAGTGTGGAAGTCAACCAAGCCAGGAAGAGCAACCAAACCGTCGACGTCTACGACCTCTGCGTCAGGTACGGCGCTCGCGGCGTCGTCTCCAACTGCGACGATCTTGTCGCCGTCAACCGCAATGTCCGCGACGTCTTCACCGTACGGGCGGGCGCCCTTGAAAAGGTACTGCTTACTCATTTATTGCCCCCTGGCTTGCAAGGAGGAGGTACAGCGCAGCCATACGTACGCTCACTCCGTTATTTACTTGTTCAACGATTACTGATTGGACAGAGTCAGCGGCTTCAGCACAGATCTCCAAGCCGCGGTTAAGTGGACCGGGATGCATGATCGCGGTCTTTTCGGTTAGGCGTTCAAATCGTTCAATATCGAGGCCGTATGCGCGGTGGTATTCGCCTGGTGACGGAAAGAAACCGCCGCCGATCGAACTCATGCGTTCACGCTGAACGCGCAGCATGATTACCGCATCGGGGTTTTCGGCCAGGGCCTCGTCAAAGTTGTACGTGACGTCGCACGGCCATTCCTCAACGCCCACGGGCACCAGCGTTGGCGGGGCAACGAGTGTTACGTGCGCGCCAAGCAAAGACATTAGCTGCACGTCGGAGCGCGCCACGCGTGAGTGCAAGATATCGCCCACGATTACTACGTGAGCACCCTCAAGCGTAGTCTTTGGCTCCGCGGGTCTGCCCCCATTCGTATAGTGGCGGCGCAGGGTCATCGCGTCTAGAAGTGCCTGCGTTGGATGCTGATGCGTACCGTCACCAGCGTTTAAAACCGGGCGGTTAATCCAGCCCGCGTGTGCCAGTCTATGCGCAGCTCCCGACGAGGAGTGGCGCACCACAACGGCGTCGGCACCCATCGCCTGCAGGGTAAGAGCCGTGTCTTTCAGGGACTCACCTTTAGAAACTGATGAGCCCTTCGACGAAAAGTTGATGACATCGGCAGACAGTCGCTTAGCAGCGGCCTCGAACGACAATCGCGTGCGGGTGGAATCTTCAAAGAAAAGGTTCACGACCGTTTTTCCGCGCAGAGTCGGTAGTTTCTTAACAGCCCGCGACTGTGTTGCGGCCATAGCTTCCGCGGTGTCGAGGAGCCGTAGCGCGTCATCTAGCGAGAGGTCCGCGATTGAAATGAGGTGCTTCATGCTTCCTCCTTGATAACAACGGCGTCGGAACCGTCGATTTCCGCAACAGTAATGTCAACTGATTCTGACCGGGAGGTCGGAAGATTCTTACCAACAAAATCAGGGCGGATGGGAAGTTCACGATGTCCGCGATCAACAAGTACTGCCAGACGCACCGCCGCGGGGCGACCAATATCAAAAAGGGCGTCGAGGGCGGCCTTAACCGTGCGGCCCGTGTAGAGCACATCATCTACTAGGATCACCGTTTTGCCGTCGATACCTCCGCCGGGAATGCTGGTTGGATGCGGGGTGCGAATCGGCTGGCTAGCCAGGTCATCGCGATACATGGTCGTATCGATTGAACCGGCTTCAACCTTTGAGCCCGAGATCTCACTGATCCGGCTGGCGATCCGATTTGCCAGGGGAACTCCCCTAGTCGGAATTCCAAGCAGCACGACGTCTGTAGATCCGTCCGTGCGCTCAATAATTTCATATGCAATGCGCGCGATTGCACGCGCAATTTGGCCCTCATCAAGGACCGTTTTTTCTGGTGTCATAACACCGGTCTCCTTACCCGCCTCTCTGGACGGCCTTAAAGGATCTATTAACTCAATGTTAACGCCCGAACCATGTGCTGGTCCGGGCGTCTCATTTATGGGGTATTCAGTTGTTCTTCGAAATCTTCACTATCAGCTTCAGACCCAACATTCGTGGAGTCTTCGCTATTCTCGATATCTTCACCGTCTAGCAGGTCTTGATCATCTAGTAGGTCTTCACGATCGCCGGAGTCTTCAAAGTCCGGTGATTCATCAACATCGTTTGGATCTTCGAGGTCGATCGACTCTCCGGGTGACTCATCTCGCGGTGCAAGCGCTGCCTGGAAGGCGTCATCCGTTGCTTGGATCTCGGATGCCTCCTTGCGAACAGCATCCAAAATGCCATTCACAACAGATGGCGACTCATCCGTTGAAATGTCCTTAACGATTGTGATGGCTTCATCAATCGCCGTGATGGATGGGACGTCATCGTTCCAGATGATCTCCCAGGTCGCTACCCGCAGGACCGCTCGGTCAGCTGACGGCAACCTGTCAAAGTCCCTATTCGTGGTGTGAACCGTTAGCAGGTCATCAATCTGATAGATGTGCTCAGCCACGCCCTCGATAATTTTGATTGCATATTCGGGAAGCGGCGTCTGCGCGGCCGTGATCTTCCGGCGGTCTTCCAACAAATCAAGGAGGCCAGACGGGGTCAACTGGTCGCGCTGATCCGCTTCGAAAATAATGTCAATCGCTCGCTTGCGGGCGCGGGTGCGAGCAGTAAAACGTTTGGAGCTCATTAGTCGTTAGCGCGACCTACGTATTCGCCGGTGCGGGTATCAATCTTGATGCGAGTTCCCTGGTCAATGAACAGTGGAACCTGCACCTCGTAGCCAGTTTCAACGGTAGCCGGCTTGGTACCCGCGTTGGAACGGTCGCCCTGCACGCCAGGTTCGGTGTAGGTGATCTCCAAAGTAACGTTCGGAGGAAGCTCAACGAACAGGACCCTGCCTTCGTACATGGAAACGACGGCTTCCTGGTTCTCGACCATGTAGTTCTTCAGGTCACCAATGACGTCACCTGGAACCAGGATCTGGTCGTAGGTCGATGAGTCCATGAATACGTAGTCCTCACCGTCTTGGTACAGGTAGGTCATATCTCGGCGATCGACGTAGGCGGTCTCAACCTTGACTCCTGCGTTGAAGGTCTTATCGACGATCTTGCCTGACAGAACATTCTTGATCTTGGTGCGCACAAAAGCGGGGCCCTTGCCCGGCTTGACGTGCTGGAACTCCACGACAGACCACAGCTGGTTGTCGATGTTCAGAACCATTCCGTTCTTCAAGTCATTCGTAGTTGCCACGTATGTTCCTTACCTCTAGTTTCAGTTCCGCTTTAGGATACCGCGTTTCATGCCTCAAATGCGAGAATGCGATCCGCGACATACTGCGGTTTTGACAGTGAGGTATCAATCACCAAGCTTGCCAACCCCTCATAGGATTCGCGGTATTTCGAAACCATTTCAGTCAGTATTCTGCGGGTCGGCCCAAGTGCCACTGAGCGCGGTGCGTTCAATCCCGTGCGGCGCATGAGGGTCGAGATATCTGCAAACAGTTCGACCACAACTGCGCCCTCGTCACGCTTCTTTAAGAGCTGCTGCTGGATTTCTTCTTCTCGCACGACCCCGGGGGCAAGCACAACCACGCCGTCGCGATTTAGCAGGTCGCGGGCAACCTTTAGAGCCTCGCCCTCGTATGCCAATTCACCGTTTCGCACCAGGAATGTTGACGCATCTTCACCGACCGTGTCGCTAAAAACGTCCTCGAAATCATGGACAGCGAGGTCGCCGCGGGAACTCATTTCCTTTGCGACGGTGGTTTTTCCGGCGCCTGAAACGCCGATGATGATGTAGGTGCTAGGCACTTATAACTCCCATAGCTAGAGCCGCTCTGCGCAGGATCTCCGGCTCGATCGTGTGAACGTTTGTCTGGCTGGACCGGCAGGTAAGAACCATGCGCACCTGGGAGGAGCGCACCTTCTTATCTGAAGTCATGACCTCAAAAAGGGTATCGAAGTTATCCGTCTTCCACGATACGGGCAGACCCTGCCTAACCAGGATCGACTTTTGCTGCTCGAGCCACTGCGGACCACAAAATCCCATCTCCTCTGCGACGTGAGCGGCATAAACGATACCGATCGCAACGGCTTCACCGTGCCGGATCTTGTAGTCTTCCAGTTTTTCGATCACGTGTGCCAGGGTGTGACCGTAGTTTAGGACCTCGCGGATACCGGATTCTTTCAGGTCGGAACCGACGATATTTGCCTTCACGCGAACAGCTTTTTCAACCAGGTCGATAACTTCCGGGTCGCCCTTCTTAATCGGTCCGGCGTGCTCGACGACGTCCAGGATGGTCGGGTCCTTGATGAAGCCGCACTTGATGACTTCCCCCATGCCCGCGTTGAAATCGGCATCCGGCAGGGTCGCCAGGGTGTCCGTGTCTGCGACGACGCCAATCGGTGAATGGAATGCACCGGCCAGGTTCTTGCCGTAGCTCGTGTTGATGCCCGTCTTGCCACCGACGGCTGCGTCGACCATGCCTAGTAGCGTCGTAGGTACCTGCAGTACCGAAACGCCGCGTAGCCATGTTGCCGCGACGAATCCAGCGAGGTCGGTGGTGGCTCCCCCACCAACGCCAACGATCAGGTCACGGCGTCCGATGTGCGCCGCACCCGCAGCATCCCAAGCAGTGGAGAGCACGTCAACCGTCTTGCCAGCTTCCCCGTCAGGATGGATCAGGTACGAAACCTCGATCTCCAGATCCTGCAGGATCTGCCCCACAGTCTTCGCAATGGAAGTAACACTTTCGGGGTGGACAATCAGGGCACGCTCATAGTCGTGCCGATCCAGTGCTACCGGAATCTTACTAAGCGCTCCCGGACCGATTATCACCGGGTACTTATGTTCGGCGTGAACATCAACGGTTCGCATTGGCTTAACTTTCTTTCCAGACTCTAGTGGGTTCGCTGACTCTTTTAGGTTCACAGACTCTTTTACGTTAGCTGACTCTTATCGGTTAGCTGACTCTTGTGCGTTCGTGTAGAACCATGCAGTTCTAGGGGCTATTCGCCAATCCTTTGTTTGACTGCTTCGATTACGCGCTTCGCGTTTTCTTTAGCCGGACGCTGATCGACTTTGACGACTAATGTAGCGACCTGGTTGTACCAGGGTGTGCGTCGGCTTGCCAGAGCCCGCATCTTTTCCTCTACCCCGCCGGCAAGCAGCGGCCGATGAGATGAGCGTTGCGCCCTCCTGGTCGCTTCTTCAACAGCAACATCTAGGAAAACGACCAGCTCACCGGCGAGTAGGTCGCGGTTTTCTTCGCGCTCAACAATCCCGCCGCCGGTAGCAATTACCGCGTCGCGTTCCTCGAGTGACTCGCGCAAGACTCGCGCCTCCCAGTCACGAAAGTGCGCCTCACCGTGCTGAAACAACTGCGGAATCGTGTGCCCAGACGCGTCCTCGATCTTTTGATCCAGGTCAATGAAATCAAGACCCATTTCGCGCGCAACGATGCGGCCCAGTTTCGTTTTGCCACTTCCGGGAAGGCCTACGAGGACGATGCTGGTCACGGCGTCACGCGTCCTTGCACGCCTTTGACGTAGTCCTGCAGGGCCGCGCGGATTCGGTCAACGGATCCGGTTCCAAACATCTCGATGACCGAGTTCGCCAGGGTCAATGCCATCATGGCCTCCGCGATAACGGCTGCCGGCACGACCGCGGATGCGTCGGAACGCTGATGCAGCGCCGGCGCTTGCTCCTTGGTTGCCAGATCGATCGTCGTTCGAGCGCGTGGAACCGTCGAGATCGGCTTAAAACCGACGCGCGCAATAATCGGCTCGCCGTTGGACATTCCGCCCTCAATACCGCCGGCGTGGTTGGTGTCGCGCCGAATTCCGCCCTCGACAATAATTTCATCGTGTGCGGCGGAACCCAGCGATTCTACCTGTTCAGCGCCGGACCCGATTGTGACCGTCTTTGCTGACTGGATCGACATGAGGGCGCCCGCCAGGCGCGCGTCTAGGCGCTGATCCCACTGCGTGTACGTGCCGATGCCGACGGGAACTCCGTAAGCGATGACTTCGACGGTTCCGCCAATCGTGTCACCGGACTTGTGAGCGGCGTCGATTGCCGCAATGAAGCGACCCTCGGTGTCCGCATCAAGGCTGCGCACCGGACTTTCATCTAGCGCCGCAGCGTCCTTTGGTTGGGGCGCATCAGCGGCACTCTTTTCTTTCCCAACCGCGACAACGTGGGAAACGATTTCGATGTCCGCCACCTGTCGCAAGAATTCCTTTGCAACATATCCGAGGGCGACTCGCATCGCTGTTTCGCGGGCGGACGCGCGCTCTAAAACCGGGCGCGCATCTTCGTGGCCAAACTTCATCATGCCGGCAAAATCGGCATGGCCTGGGCGGGGGCGAGTTAGTGGACGGTTGCGCGCGACTTCTCGTTCATCTCCGGTACCGGCGTCAATGAGTAGCGCTTCTCTAGGGACCGGGTCGGCGCTCATGACGACCTCCCACTTGGGCCACTCCGAGTTCGCGACTTCGATAGCTACGGGCGATCCCATCGTGATTCCGTGACGCACTCCGCCAAGGATTCGCACGACGTCTTTTTCAAACTTTTGACGCGCCCCGCGGCCGTGTCCCAACCGCCTGCGAGCAAGGGCTGCAGAAAGGCCCTCGGTGTTAACTTCGACGCCGGCTGGAATTCCATCGATGATGCCTACGAGGGCTTCACCGTGTGATTCTCCTGCACTCATCCACCTAATCATGGTGACTAGTCTTGCATAACTGACCGATAGGTGGACGTGGTCCTCACCATGGTGAGACAGCGCCACCCGTAATCAGCCACGAAACGAGGCCACCTAGGACCATCGCCGGACCGAACGCAACCGCGCTGTGCCACTGTGCCTTTCCGGTCAGCAGTTGCACGAGGGCGTAACCACCCCCGATGATCAGCGCGGTGAGTAGTCCGCCAAAGGAAACTCCCGCACCGTAGAGGCCTAACCAGCCGCCAATAACCGGGGCAAGCTTGACGTCACCGCGTCCAACTCCCCCACCAATGATGTGTAACATCCACATCGGCAGTGCCCACACGGCCATGCCAATCAAGATTCCGAACAGCGAGGTCGTTGCGTGGTACTGCACGAGTCTTAGGATGATTCCCAAGATTGCTCCGAAAAGTCCGGCCCCTGCAGCTAGGAACGTAAGAACGTTCGGTAGCTTGTGGGTCATCGCATCGGTCACAACCATCATCGACGCCAGGCCCATGAGTGGCACACTTGCCACCAGGAACGGGTCTTTGAGTCCGAGCGCGAAAATGATCGCCTGCACGACAACCGTTAGATAAACGAGTTGCGAGGGTCGCGGCATTTTCTTCTTTGCACTGCGGAAATATGGTTCAAGATATTCCGGCGCCCCAAGACCCGCCCAAATGGATACCGCAATGCCAGCGATTGCGGCAAACACATAGGTAATGATTTGAGGAATCATAGTTTGGAACGATTAGTTGCTTTCAGTAGTGCGCTCTGCATTGCGTCAACGGGCGCTGAGTGACCTGTCATTAGTTCGATTTGCTGACACGCTTGGTGTAGCAACATCAGGTAGCCAGATGCTACGTGAGCTCCTCCGGCCTCTGCTACTCGAGCCAGTTCACTTGGCCACGGATCATACGCGGCATCCAGCACGATCGCGCCCGGCTTTGGCGTGTATTCCGCAGCCCAGTAGTCCGCGCGCCCACTTGGCAGCGTGGAAATAATGACATCTGCGCTGTTAAGCGAACCCAGCGCGCGCGTCGAGTCGCGCCACGGAATGTGGTTTGTAGTCACGCCCAGTCGCGTCTCAGCAAGAGCAATGTAGCCTGGGCCCGCAAAGTTCCTAGCGACAACGTCCACGTCCTGGACGTTCAGGTGTCCAAGGGCCGCCAGTGCCGAGGACGCAGTTGCGCGCGCCCCCAGGATTGTGGCCCGGGCATTTTCGGGAATCTCTCCAGATTCTCGAATTGCCTGCACGATTCCATAGATATCGGTGTTGAATCCAGAGAGGACCCTACCGGCGGGGACGACCGTGTTGACGGCCCCAACGGCTTGAGCCATTGGTTCGATCGCGTCGAGCAGATCCATAATCCGCTGCTTGTGCGGCATGGTTACTGCGAGTCCCAGAACGTCCTCGTCAATCGAATTGATGAAATCTGGTAGGTCTTCGGGCGCGACTTCTAACTTGTCAAACTTATGGTCGAGGCCGAGCGCTTCGTATGCCGCATTGTGCAGAACCGGTGACAGGCTGTGTGCGATCGGCTGACCAATCACAAAGCTACGCATGGCTAACACTTACCCGGATTGTCTTCGCACCACTGGTCGAACTCGGCGCGGTTCTTTTCCTGTTCTTCCAACGTGGATGCGAACTTCGTTTCGCCCGTATCCAGGTTGATCGTCACGAAGTACAGCCAGTCGCCCTCTTCAGGGTTCTGGGTGGCTTTCAGGGCCTGTTCGGACGGGCTGGAAATCGGGCCGGGAGGAAGTCCCTTGTGCTTGTAGGTGTTGTACTTGTTTGAGGAGTCATTGAGCTCCGCGGCAGTCGGAACACCGCCGACCTTTCCAACGCCGTAAAGGACGGTTGAATCCATGTTCAAGAATCCGACCGTCTCCGCGTCAGGCTTAGTGAGCCGGTTTTCAATGACGCGTGCGACCTTCGGGTAGTACTGCTCGATGTTGACCTCGCGCTCCAGGATGGAGGCCTTGGTCAGCAGCTCCTCGCGGTCGGCATCTGGAACACCTAGATCGTCCAGCTGAGCCTTCATTCCGTCAACCATGCGCTTCAGCACGTCGACGGGCTGATCGTCAGAGTGAATCTCGTAGGACCCCGGGGCAAGCCAGCCTTCGACGTCTCCGTTCGCGTAGTCAGGTAGACCGAGAGCTTCGGCGTCGTTCATCGCAGCCTCGACCTCGTCGGCACTAAAGTCCCCGAAATCGGTGAGTCTTTCCGCGACTTGCGCCTTGGTGAATCCTGGCGGCACCGTAATCGCATTGGATGATCTGTTCGCCGGATCCAGCAGGGCCGCAAGGGCGTCTACTGCGCGCATTTCCTGCATTAGCGTGTAGGTTCCCGGCTGTAGCGAATTTGCCGCAGCGTTGTCGTTCCACGCCTGTAGGAACGCGCCCTGTGATTTAACGACGTTTTGTTCCACTAGGTTTTGGCCGATCACTGCGCCAGAATCGCCTGGATTCACGACGATCTCAACGGAGCCGTGACCAGGTCCCGGATAGTCAACTGTTTCCACGTCTGACTGGTGGTTGCTACTGATCGCATTCCAAGCGATGTAGACGCAAACCAGGATTACGGCTATAACGCCGACAATCGTGACGCCTGTACGGATCTTTGCGTTGCGACGGCGTTTACGCACGCGTGCGCGTTCGACTTCGACGCGACGCGACCTCGTGCCGGTCGTGAGAGGATCGTAGGTTTCAATGGGTGAACGTTGCTCGGAGTTGGCCTCGCGCCTTCCCGCACTGTGGTGTGTAGCGCGGTGCGGTGCTCGTGAGTCTCGAAGAGGCGGTTGAGTGGGACGCCGCTCAGCAGGTCGCCCCTGGGATTCAGCTTCCCGTCGCTTTTGACGCGCGATACGCCGTTGCTCCTTGCGGGCTTCCTCTGCTTCGCGCAGACGTCGCTCCCTCATAATTTCGCGTCGAGTTGGAAAACCCGAGGCTTCCTGCTGACCCCGATCTTCGGAATCAGAGTGCGAAAAACGTTCACTCACTGCCTGATTTCTCCTAGAACTCTCCGCGACTTACCGTTTCCCCTGGAAACTTTCCCGTACGTTCTTCGTAGTTGATGGACATTTCTAAAATAATAGCCGCCGCAAGCTGATCTATCTTGTCTTGACGCGCCCGATTATCGATTCCCTGCGCCGCCAGTTCAGCGTGTGCCTGATTCGTAGTCATTCTTTCATCAACCAGGCATATTCGAGGGCGGGGCAAGACCGCTCTAAGTTCATGTGCAAGCGCCCGAGCGGCTTTCGCCGATTGTCCTTCCACACCTTTGAGGTGCTTTGGGTAACCGATCACAATTTCGATTGGATCGAGCTCTTCGGCAATGTCGGCGAGCTCGTCAATATGCTCACCGTAGCGTCCAACTTTAACAAGCGTTTTAGGAAACACAACCCGGCCCTGAGGGTCCGTGGTTGCGACTCCGATTCTCACGGAGCCGTAATCAATTCCCATCCTCGGGCCGGGTCGTCGTTTCAAAATCGTCAATCTAGATAGTCTTCGTTGTTAGCTTGCGCTCGCAACCTGTCCTTAGCGAAGTTCCGCAGTGATTGCATCCACTGCAGCTGCCGTTGCGTTCGGGTCCTGACCGCCACCCTGGGCGATGTCGTCGCGGCCTCCGCCGCCACCCTTCAAAGCCTTCGCTCCAACCTTGACAAGTGCACCCGCCTTGATTCCGGCATCGCGTGCCAGCTGGTTGGTTGCGACCACGAGTTGCGGACGCTCACCAACGACTCCGACACCCGCGACAACAGCCGCGGCAGATTCGCCCAGTCGTGCACGAATATCAGTTACAAGGGCGCGCAGAGCATCAGCCGATGGAAGATCACCCAGATCTGCAACTACTGCGACGGTGTCACCAATCTTTTCTGCGCTATCCGCAAGCTGCGGAGCACGCGCCAACAGCTGTGACTCACCGAGTCGCGCGATCTCCTTTTCCGCATCCTTCAAACGCTTGAGCACGTTTTCAATGCGGCCAGGTAGCTCATCCATAGTTGAACCCATGAGGGCGGAAAGCTGCGAAACTACCGCGTGTTCTTTCGCCTGGAATCCGTATGCACCATCACCAACGAGGGCGTCGATGCGTCGAACACCAGAGCCAATAGAGGCTTCGCCTAGAAGTGCGACGCGGCCGATATGGCCCGTTGTGGGAACGTGAGTTCCTGCGCACAGTTCCAGAGACCAGCCATCGCCAATGTTAACGACGCGCACCTCGTTGCCGTACTTCTCGCCAAACAGTGCCATTGCGCCCATCTTTCGGGCTTCATCAATAGGCATGATGGTGTCCGTGACGGTGAGGTCTTCTGCAAGACGCTGGTTTACCCGCTCTTCGATTCCTGACATGACGTCGCCGGGAACCTGGGAGGGGTGACGGAAGTCAAAGCGCATGCGTGACGGGGAGTTCTCCGAACCCGCCTGTGTTGCCTGCTCACCCAAGAACTCATGCAGGCCCTTGTGAACCATATGGGTTGCGGTGTGTGCGCGGGCGATTGCTAGGCGACGCTCGGTATCAATCGCCGCTACGGCCGGCTCGTCAATCGTGACGGTACCTTCCAGAAGGCGACCACGATGTACAGCCAGCCCCTTAACCGGAGCCTGAACGTCGTGGACGTCAATTATTGCGCCACCCATCGTGCGAATAGTTCCGTGGTCAGCAAGCTGACCACCCTGCTCCGCGTAGAACGGAGTCTTATCCAGGATAATTTCAACGTCTGCGGGAGCGGTAACAGCCTGGACACCCTTGCCGTCACTGACAATGCCAGCGATTTTCGCGTTTGCGGTGTAATCCGTGTAACCAACGAACTGAGAGCCTCCGCCCAGTGCGTTTTGGAACTCGTGGTAAACGCGAGAGTCAACGTGACCGGACTTCTTAGCCATGGCGTCCGCACGGGCGCGGGACTTCTGCTCATTCATGAGTTCGCGGAAGCGCTTCTCATCTACGCCAACGCCCTGTTCGCGCGCCATTTCCAGAGTCAAATCAATCGGGAAGCCGTAGGTGTCGTGCAGGCGGAATGCGTCCTCGCCGGAAAGAAGCTGGGGACCTTCCTTGATCTGCTTTGCGCGAGACACGGCCGTGTCCAGGATCGTGGTTCCAGAGGATAGGGTGCGGCGGAAGGCCTCTTCTTCGTTGTATGCAACGTCAGCGATGCGGTCCCAGTTCTCTTCAAGATCCGGGTAGGTGTCCTTCATAGCTGCGCGCGAGACAGGCATGAGGATAGGTAGAGTTGCGGAATCGACGCCCAGCAGACGCATCGAACGAATTGCGCGACGGATCAGGCGACGCAAAACGTATCCGCGACCGTCGTTGCCTGGTAGGACGCCATCATTGATGAGCATCATCGCGGAGCGAACGTGGTCGGCAATAATGCGCATGCGCACGTCGTCTTCCGGATCGCCACCCACGTTGTATTTGCGGCCCGAGATCTCCTCCACGGCAGTGATTACCGGGCGGACCTGGTCGATCTCGTACATGTTCGGCTTGTCCTGCAGGACAAATGCCAGACGTTCGAGACCAGCGCCGGTGTCAATAGACTTCTCGTCCAGTTCGCCAAGAAGTTCGTAATCGGAGCCTGAGCCTTCACCACGCATGTACTGGTCGAACACGAGGTTCCACACCTCCAGGTAGCGGTCGCCACCCGGGTCTACGGTTCCCCCGACCGCTTCGGGACCATATTCTGGTCCGCGGTCGTAGTGGAACTCTGCACACGGTCCAGCAGGTCCCGGCTGACCGGTGTGCCAAAAGATGTCTTCACGCGGTAGCTTCACGATGTGCTTGGGGTCCATACCAATCTCTTTGGTGAGGTGATGGTATGACTCGTCATCGTGTTCCCAAATGGTGACCCACATGCGGTCACCGTCGAGTCCGTAAAGCCCGTCCTCTTGGCTTCCAGTGAGGAGTTCCCACGCGTAATCGATGGCGCCTTCCTTGAAGTAGTCACCGAATGAGAAGTTTCCGTTCATCTGGAAGAACGTGCCGTGACGCGTGGTGCGGCCAACGTTGTCGATATCGTTGGTGCGAATGCACTTCTGGACCGACGCTGCGCGTGGCCACGGGGCCTTTTCAGTTCCAACAATGTAAGGAATAAACGGAACCATTCCAGCGATCGTGAACAGGATCGACGGGTCTGGCGAAACCAGTGGTACCGATGGCCGAATAACGTGATCGTTCTTCTTGAAATATTCGATCCATCGCTTAGCGATTTCAGAGGTCTGCATTACATCCCCTTGTCGGAAAATAAAGAGTGGTACTCAGGTGCCCATCATACGCAACAACTAAGCGGGCCCTGAAACTGAGATTAAGTACTTGAGTCAAATTTTGGATGATAACGACGGGCGTCCAAGGTTACACGGTCACCCGGTTTGGATAACAGCAACGGACACCAAGATTTCGTAGAAAGCCATGGGCATCCAGTCATCGTCGAGGCCGCGTGCACCCAGATAGAGCGAACGCCCCGACTCGGCAGTCGGGGCGCCCGCAGAAAGTTTATGTTTAGCGCGAGTAGTACTCAACGACCAGCTGGTCATCGCAAACTACAGGGATCTCTTCGCGTTCCGGCAGACGAACCAGGGTTGCACGCAGACGCTCGAGGTCTACGTCGAGGTAGCTCGGGACCGGCGGGAGGACGTCCTTGTGGATGCCCTGTGCGGAAATCTCGAACGGAACCGTGGTCTGGGACTTCGGCTTGACCTGGATGGTCTGGCCTTCAGTCACGCGGTAGGACGGACGGTCAACGATCTTGCCGTCAACCATGATGTGACGGTGCGACACGAACTGGCGGGCCTGCGCAATGGTGCGGGCAAAGCCTGCACGCAGAACGAGGGCGTCGAGGCGCTGTTCGAGGTGCTGAACCAGGTTCGAACCGGTCTTGCCTTCCATGCGGAGCGCTTCTTCGAAGGCGCGGCGCATCTGGGCCTCACGGATGCCGTACTGGGCGCGTAGACGCTGCTTTTCCTTTAGACGAACTGCGTAGTCGGATTCTTGACGACGACGTGCGCGTCCGTGCTCACCCGGGCCGTACGGGCGCTTCTCGAAGTAGCGCTCAGCTTTCGGGGTCAAAGGAATACCGAGGGCGCGAGATAGGCGCACCTGACGGCGTGAACGATTTGCCATAGGATTTACCTTCCTGTTTCTTTGGACGAATCGTGCAGGGCTCTTGCACTGCACGGAGTCACCTCACCGCCATGCGGGGGCTGAGACTCCAGGTGTTGCCGAAATAGGCAACCAATGCATATTAGCGCATCTTCAAGCGCTCTTGCACCTTTGCTAAGCGTTTAGTGACGTTTGCCTCAAAGCCGTTACTGGTCGGCTCGTAGTAGCGCGCGCCCTCCAGCTCATCCGGCAGATACTGCTGCGCGGCAATACCGTAAGGCTCGTCGTGAGCATAAATATAGTCTTGCCCGTGTCCAAGCTTTTTCGCACCGGGATAGTGCGCGTCACGCAGGTGCATGGGAACGGGCCCAGATTTCCCGTCACGAATATCTTTTGTAGCCTTTTCGATCGCCATGTATGCGGCGTTCGACTTCGGAGCAATCGCCACGGCGATCACCGCCTGCGACAAAATAATCCGCGCTTCAGGCATTCCGATCATCTGCACGGACTGCGCAGCAGCAACCGCGGTTTGCAAAGCACTGGGGTCAGCCATGCCAACGTCCTCCGACGCTGTGATCATGATCCTGCGCGCAATGAAGCGCGGGTCCTCTCCCGCTTCCAGCATCCTTGCCAGGTAATGAACCGCCGCGTCAACGTCCGATCCGCGCATGGATTTAATGAATGCGGACGCCACGTCGTAATGCTCGTCTTCGCCATATCGTACGAGGGCGGAGTCGGCTGCCTCAGATACATGATCCACGGTTATTGCCGGGGCACGGGAATCGAGTGCGGTTGCAGCGGCGGCCTCGAGAAGGGTGAGCGAGCGGCGCGCATCTGCGCCAGCTAGTCGGACTAGGAGTTCGCGAGCCTCGTCCTCGATTTTGATTCTGGAATCCAGGCCCCGTTTGTCGGTTAACGCGCGATCGACGAGTTCGCCGATGTCGTCGTCGCCAAGCGGCTCGAGGGTAAGGAGGATTGATCGTGAAAGTAGTGGTGCCACTACTGAGAAGGACGGATTTTCGGTGGTTGCGGCGATCAGCGTGACCCACCGATTTTCGACGGCGGGAAGCAGGGCGTCTTGCTGGGAGCGGGAGAACCGGTGGACCTCGTCAATGAAGAGGATCGTTTCTTCCCCGGATGCGCCGAGCCGGCGACGCGCAGCTGAAATGACGGCGCGTACTTCTTTGACGCCCGCGGACACTGCGGAGATTTCTTCAAAGTGGCGGCCCGATGATCGGGCGACGAGGTAGGCCAGGGTTGTCTTTCCGACTCCCGGTGGGCCCCACAGGATTACGGACGAAACGGCGCGTGACTGGTCCTGCGGTTCAAGGAGTCGGCGCAAAGGCGAACCGGCTTGCAGCAGGTGGTCTTGGCCAAGAACCTCCTCGATTGACTGTGGGCGCATGCGCACCGCAAGTGGGGCCCGCTCATTTTGAGCCGGAATGCCCAGCGGATCCATACCAACCGATTCGAAAATATCCATGTTCTAAGCCTAGCGAATACCGGGTACACCCAAATTCGCGTAGGCAGAACAAAGGGAGCCGGGCTTCCCCGGCTCCCCTGCTTGAAAAGTTTAGGCTAAGAATTTAGTCAAAGAGTTCTGTGGTTCCAGCTCCGTGGCGAACGACTACCGGAGTTCCGGACGTGAAGTCGATGACCGTGGTGGCGCCCTCATTTCCTACTGGGCCACCAAGTACGAGATCGACCTGGTTGCCGATGCGTTCCTCGACTTTCTCGCCGTCCCACATGGCTTCTTCTTCACCCGGCATGATCAGCGTCGAACACAGCACGGGTTCACCGAGAGTTTCAACGATTGCCTGCGTGATGTTGTGATCCGGAATGCGCACACCAATCGTCTGCTTCTTCTTATTCAGGGTCTGGCGAGGCACTTCCTTCGTTCCACGCAAAATAAACGTGTACGGTCCAGGCGTGAGTGCCTTGATGGTGCGGAATGCTTTGTTATCAACAATTACGAGCTGACCAAGCTGAGAGAAATTGTGGCAGAGCAAAGAGAAGTTGTGCTTTTCGTCGAGGTCACGAATCCGACGAATCTTGTCCAGCCCGTCCTTATTACCCATCGTCGTTGCGATTGCGTAACCGGAGTCAGTTGGAAGCGCGATTACGCCCCCATCCTTCAGCAATTCAACGGCTCGGTTTATGAAACGGACTTGCGGATTCTCTGGATGCAGTTCTAAGTAGGTCATACATCACATCGTAACAATCTGGTTACGATCTCGGAGCTAAAAAGAAACCTTTCAGTAAGATCCCATCGAACTTTACGCCTGACATAAGGAAGCGGCTCGGACGCGGCATCGCGAGACCGCGTCCCGCAGCGCGCCGATGAAATGCCTCAGCGCCGGCGCACAATTTCAAAAGCGGCCTGACCCCAATATCGGGGCCAAGCCGCCTCTAAATGTCTTCGATCAGCCCTGCCAACTCGCGAGAATCACGGGTTCGCGATTCTCATAAACTCGCCGGCCGGCGATCTCTAAACTACTCGTCAGTCTCCTCAGCGTCCTCTTCCGGGTCGTAGTCGACGCCGGTCTCGGCGCGTTGCTCCGGGGTAATCGGTGCCGGGGCCTCTGTCAGCGGATCGTATCCACCACCGGACTTCGGGAATGCGATGACGTCGCGGATTGATGCGGACTTCGTCAGCAGGGCAACGATGCGGTCCCAGCCAAACGCGATACCACCGTGCGGAGGAGCACCGAACTTGAAGGCATCAAGCAGGAATCCGAACTTCTCCTGTGCTTCTTCCGGTCCAATGCCCATGACGTTGAAGACGCGTTCTTGAACGTCGCGACGGTGGATACGGATTGAACCGCCGCCAATTTCGTTGCCATTGCAAACGATGTCGTATGCGTATGCCAGCGCGTTGCCGGGATCCTCTTCGAACTTGTCGATCCACTCGGGATTCGGGGATGTAAAGGCGTGGTGAACAGCGGTCCACTTGGAGTGGCCGAGGTCCACGTCGTCATCCTGGCCGGCCTCCTTGAACAGCGGTGCGTCAACGACCCAGACGAAGCTCCATTCGTCCTCGTCGATCAGTCCAACGCGCTTACCAATCTCAAGGCGTGCCGCACCCAGCAGTGCGCGACTCTCAGTAGCCTTACCAGCTGCAAAGAAGATGCAATCGCCAGGCTTAGCTCCGGTGGCCTCCATCAGACCGTCGCGCTCAGCTTCGGAGATGTTCTTTGCTACAGGGCCACCAAGCTCGCCCTCGTCGTTGATGGTTACGTATGCAAGTCCCTTCGCACCGCGTGAACGTGCCCAATCCTGCCACTTGTCGAAGGTGCGTCGCGGCTGTGAGCCGCCGCCAGGCATGACGACCGCTCCGACGTACGGGTTTTGGAATACGCGGAATGGCGTGTCCTTGAAGTATTCGGTCAGGTCAACGATTTCCAGGCCGAAGCGCAGGTCCGGCTTGTCGGTGCCGTACTTTTCCATCGCTTCGCGGTACGTCATCCGCGGAATCGGGGTTTCCAAGTCGTAGCCGATCGTCTTCCAAACGGCCTTGAGGACGTCCTCCGCGACGGCAATGACGTCATCCTGGTCAACGAAGGACATTTCAACGTCGAGCTGCGTGAACTCGGGCTGGCGGTCGGCGCGGAAGTCCTCGTCGCGGTAGCAACGCGCGATCTGGTAATAGCGCTCCATGCCACCCACCATCAAAAGCTGCTTGAACAGCTGCGGTGACTGCGGTAGCGCGTACCACGATCCTGGCGCCAAACGCGCGGGAACCAGGAAGTCACGCGCACCTTCCGGCGTTGAACGGGTCAGCGTCGGCGTTTCGACCTCTACAAAATCGTGATTATCGAGGACGCTGCGGGCCGCCTGCGAAACCTTTGAACGCAGGCGCAGGGCGTGCTGCAGCTGGGAGCGGCGAAGGTCCAGGTAGCGGTAGCGAAGGCGAACTTCCTCGCCAACCTTGGCGGAATCCTCCGCGTGGTCTGAAACCTGGAACGGTAGCGGCGCACTGGTGTTCAGAATCTCAACGTCATCACCCAGGACCTCGATCTCACCTGTGGGGATGTTTGGGTTTTCGTTGCCGTCGGGACGCAGGGAGACCTCACCGGTCACCTGAAGCACAAACTCTGAACGCAGCTGGTGAGCCACGTCCTCATCCCTGACAACTACCTGGGCGATCCCGGTCGCGTCACGTAAATCAATGAAGACGACTCCACCGTGGTCGCGACGACGGTCGACCCAACCGGCGAGCGTTACTTTTTCACCTTCCAGTGACGCGTTTAGAGATCCAATATCGTGTGTACGCAGCATTCGGCGTTCCTTTCATATACGTGCGACACCGCGAGACGGGCGGGCGCAACCTCTATCCTAAACCCGTTCTGTGCAAGCCAAAAACCTGGGCCGACAAATCGGGTTTTGTACGCTTCGTAACAGTTCTCGAGGGCGGGCTTCGCGCGGTTTGCCATTGGGGCGGCGGATCTTTAGCGTTAGAGCTATGGCGAACAGGGTTAACGACACGGAGCAAAGAGCAACTGAACGCCTTTTGCTGATTGGTTCTGTTGTTCTAATCACAAGCCTTGCGTTTGAGGCTTTGGCTACGACGAATGCGATGCCAACTGTGGTTGCGGATTTGGGTGGTGACCGCTGGTATTCGTTGGCGGCCGGTATGGTATTGGCCGGCCAGATTGTGTCCACAACTGTTGCGGGCTGGTGGGCTGATAAGTCGGGTGTTCGCACGCCGCTATTCCTTGGTTTGACCATGTTTTCTGCAGGCGCGTTGGCGGCGGGACTCGCTCCGAATCTGGCCGTGTTCGTGCTTGGACGCGCTATCCAGGGTCTGGGGTCTGGGCTCGTGATGGTTCCGCTGTACGTCATGGTTGGCGCGATGGTGAGCGCTGATCGTAGGCCAATGTTTTTCGCCGCGTTCTCGTTTGCGTGGGTGCTTCCTTCGATGATTGGCCCGTTCATTGCGGGCTACATAGTTGATCATTGGGATTGGCGCCCAGTTTTCTGGCTGATTGTTCCGATTGCGCTGGTGGCGCTACTTCCGCTGGGTCCGATTGTGAAGCGGATGCCGAACCCGCAGCCGCAGGATGTGACTCCCCCGCCAGCAGTTATCGCTGCACTGATCACGGGTGGCGGCATCGTTGCTCTACAGATCGCCGGTGGTCTGCGCTACGCTCCCATGTGGATTGCCACCGGGATCGGCGTGATCCTGCTGGCAATTGGAATGCCGCGACTACTTCCGAAGGGCACATTCCGGATTCGCCCGGGCGTGCCTGCAATCGTTGCGATGCGCGTGACGATCATGGGGGCAATGGTGGGCGCCGAGTTCTTCCTCCCCCTCGTCCTGGATCGCGTCCATAACTGGGAGGCATCCCAGACCGGTTGGGCCATCGCACTGGGGTCTGTCACGTGGACCGTGGGTTCATGGTTGCAGGCAAAGGTTCACCAGTGGAACCACCGGTTGCGCACACCATTCGTCGGCGCGATCACGGTGCTTGCAGGTGCTGCGGTAGCATTCACACTTCCCGTTGCTTCCATCCCGCCGTTCGTGACGCTGGTCGGATGGGCGTTCATTGGGCTCGGGATGGGACTTGCCCACTCAACCTCTTCGGATTTGTCGCTGGCTGTCACCGAACAGGCGCACCACGGAGATGTTTCGGCGTCGCTACAGCTGGCTGATGCACTCGGTCCGGCTCTGGCAATGGGACTCATTTCGGTGGCTTTGTCGACCTGGCACCACATCGGTAACGGGGTTGCTCCGTACCTGCCCGCGTCCTCGGTTTCATTCATCCTGGCACTGCTCGGCGTAATCGCCGCTTCCAGAATCCTGGGGTTAACCCGACGCGACACGGACCTGCTGTAAGCAACCTCACCGCAAGATTATGCGGAAAAATCGCATTATCCATGTAGGGTTGCCAGTGGCCGCTAACCTCCAGTGTTGTGTATGGTTCCGCGATTGTTCGCGAGTGTTGTAGTAGGGGGAATGCGGCGCTTGTTTTCTACTGAATGGATGCCATGACCTCCGTCGATTTTTCCGACCTAAATCTGCCAACCCCGATTCTGGATGTTATTCGCGACCTCGGTTTCGAAGAGCCCACCCCGATTCAAGCTGAATCAATCCCCGCCCTCATCGCTGGACGTGACGTGGTGGGTGTTGCTCAAACGGGCACGGGTAAAACCGCTGCGTTTGGGCTACCACTGCTATCCCTTATCAACGCCGACGACCATTTTGTGCAGGCGATCGTGCTTGCGCCGACGCGCGAGCTCGCCCTCCAAAGCGCCAAAGCGATGGAAGACTTTTCCGCGAACCTGCCCGGCATCTCCGTCATCGCGGTGTACGGCGGCGCGTCGTACGGCCCGCAGATCAAGGCCCTAAAGAGTGGCGCCCAAATCGTCGTGGGCACGCCAGGCCGAATCATTGACCTCATTGAAAAGGGGCATCTGCAGCTCGATCAGGTGCGCGTCCTCGTGCTTGATGAAGCCGACGAAATGCTACGCATGGGCTTCGCGGAAGACGTGGAAACCATTGCCGCGACCATGCCGGAATCCGAGGACCGCGTCACCGCCCTCTTTTCTGCCACAATGCCGCCCGCGATTGAACGCGTCGCAGATCAGTATTTGACCGATCCGGTGCGCGTCGAGGTCGCCCCTCAGGCAACGACCGCGGACACGCTAGATCAGACGTACGCAATCGTTCCGTACAAGCACAAACTTGGCGCCCTTTCGCGCGTTTTGGCAACACGGGACGAGGACGCGGCTATCGTGTTTGTTCGCACGAGGGCTGATGTGGATGATGTGTCTGCCGATATGACTCGTCGTGGGTTTAAGACTGCGGGAATCTCTGGCGACGTTTCGCAAACCGAGCGTGAGCGGATTATGCGCAGGCTACGCGACGGTTCGCTCGACGTCTTGATCGCGACTGACGTGGCTGCGCGTGGTCTGGACGTTGAACGCATTGGCCTGGTTGTGAACTTCGATGTTCCGCGAGAACCGGACGCTTATGTCCACCGCGTGGGCCGCACGGGTCGTGCAGGTCGCGAAGGTCGCGCACTAACTTTCTTCACCCCGCGTGAACGAGGTCGCCTGCGTCGCATTGAAAAACTCACCGGCACGCCGATGACCGAGGTCGCCATCCCAACTCCACGAGAAGTCTCGCAGGTCCGCGCAAAACGCCTACTTGCCACAGTTACCGATCGCATTGATGCGGGACGCCTGGACCTTTACGAAGAGCTCATTTCCGCCCTCGTGAATGAATCTGAACTTGAAATCGAGGACGTTGCCGCGGCACTTTTGGCGCTGGCAATCGGCGACCGTGGACCTGACGCCGACCCGGATCGCCGCGGGTCTGGCCGAATCCGACGCGAAGAAGTTGTGGACGACGAAGGCAACTTCATCGCCGCGTCGTTTGAGGAGGGACGCGACACTCCGACGATGTCGAAGTCGCGTAGGCGGGGCGGCGGTCGCCCCGTAGAATCCGCATTCTCGCACCGCTACCGCATCGAAGTTGGCCGCAAGGACAACGTGAAGCCCGGCGCGATCGTCGGCGCAATTACAAACGAGGGCGGAATTGACGGCAAGGATCTGGGACGCATCGACATTCTGCCGACGTTCTCACTTGTAGACATGGCCACTCCGCTTTCTGAGGACCAGCTGGAGCTGATTGGTCGCGCGACTGTTGCTGGCCGGGAGCTTCGCATCAGCGAAGACAAGGGCCCCCGTAAGGAAGGCGGGCCCATCAAGAAGTACGGGCACGCCAAGAAGGACTTCAAGCAAAAGCGACGCGGAAGTTTTGATCGCGATTACAAGGCGCGTGAAGGCTTTGATCGTGATCGGAAGGACCGCGCGTTTGGAAGCGACAGGAAAGGTCGCGGGTTCGATCGCGACAGGAAGGGCCGCAGAGGATTTGATCGTCACGGCAAGGGTCGGCCCAACTTTGACCGCGGTAGGAAGGGCCAGCGCCGCTTCGGGCAGAAGCGTTTCCGCTAAACGCGGGCAAGCGTGTTGCCACTAGAAACGAGAAAAGTAGCTTTCAGCGATACGAGCACTTGCGTTTCCGCTAAGACTGCGACGTGCGCTAGCGTTTCCGCTAAGGACTAGAGGCGGGATAGCGAGTCTGAGATGACTCGCTGTCGCTGGTCCTCGTTCTTGAGGGGGAGCCACAGGTCGTCGTGAATGACCTCGGCTATGGATTCTCCAACGGCTTGCGTCGCTTTCTTCGCCGCCCTGGACGCAGCGATTCTGGCCGCAAACATGCTGAAGAAAGCGATAAGCACGGTCCATAGCAACCCACCCAGAAGTAGCCAGGTCGGTATTGGAAGTGCTCTAAACATTGGTGGTTGCAGGTCGATGTAGAGGGACTCTCGGGCCAGCCACAGGACCAGCAACCAGCCGCCTCCAACTATCGCGGCAAGCCAACCGATCCACTGAATGAAGTTCATGAACCGCCACCAGCCCGCTTTCTCGGGCTGCACGCCCAGGTCAGTGCTGGAAACCGCGCTGGACAACTTATCTGGAACATCGGCACCAGCCTGCCGGGCAACACACTTCAAAGCGCGTGCCCACACAGCCGGCCGCCCCTCAGAATACGTGTCCGTCAAATCGCGCAACTGCACCTGTAGCGCCGATTCGGCGGCAGAACTGATCTGCATTGAATGCGGCCCATCACCTGTACCTAGGTGAAGTCGACGCAAGGGATCGGGCCGAAGTGTTCGTAGTTTGCGAACCGGCATCCACGCCATGGTTTTCGATGCGCGGTGAATATACGCATTGCGCACAGCATCAGACACGATCGGAACGCCAGCGGCACCAGCGCCGACCTCGAAAAGCTTTGGAACAATGTCGTTCTCAGTGAACCTGGGAAGATTCTTGTAATCGGCGCCAAGTAGCTCACGCAGTTCAGACACCATCCGGTCCACATCCGCGTTGAGTCGGGCGGCTTCCTCCCGCTGTACCCGCGCGACATCGTTGATGTGCATGCGAAGGTGGTCGATGCCCTCCCCTGTCACGGAAGATACGGGCACAACCCGCGGATTCTTCACACCATCTTCCACCAGCAGGTTCTGCAGGTCGCTCAAAACAACGGACCTGTCGGCCGCGTTGAGGCGATCCACCTGAGACAGCGCAACGATGGTGACCTTGGAATGCCCGGCAAGGGGGCGGATGAACTCGGAATGAAGAACGTCGTCAGCGTATTTTTGCGGATCGACCACCCACACAAGCACGTCAACGCGCTGGGCAAGCTTGGCCACGAACTCGCGGTTGTCAACGTTGACAGAATCAATGTCCGGCAGATCCACGACGGTCACATTTTCAGACAGGCCACGCCCCATCGGCATTAGGACACGATTCTTAATCTCGAGCCAATCGAGGATGCGCGTAGGTTCCGCGCCGGGCGCTGACGCCGCCAAAGCCGCGGTGGTCGTTGGCCTGCGAACACCAACAGATGCAAGATCAGCACCCATGAGGGCGTTGAACAGGCTCGACTTCCCCGACCCAGTAGCACCAATCAACGCCACAACCGTGGTGTCGGGATCCAGCCCGAGGCGCTCCTGCGCGATCTGGATCCTGTCACTGAACTGCGCACGATCATCGTCGGATAGATCATCACCAAGCAGCTCCACAATCTGCGCCACCTGCTTGACCCGCGCGTCGATTGGAGTGTCATCAAGGCGATTAAAGATCCTCATGATTGACCTCCCGCCACGCCTTTCGGGCACGCGCAGAAGCCTCGTACAGCTCCTCCGGAGAGCTAACCGCAGGGATGCAATCCAAGAAAGACTGCGTTGAAGCACTTAGCACTTCTCGCAAATCGTCCAGCAGAGTCTGGTGCGCCTGCTTCGTCATCGCCTGCACGGCCTGGTCACCAAACACGGATTCAAGTAGCCGCTGGGCAACCACAGAAGTCGCCCCCGCAACCCCAACTTCCGCGCCCGTAAGACCGCCCGTGGAAGCAAAAATTACGATCATTAATGCGACCCCGAGGACGTTCACACCAATCGCCAGGAAACGCGCCGACATCTTGCGGGACCCGGCCTGGTCGCGAACCATTTCCAGCAGGTCCTTTTGCCACCTGCGAGTCATCTGCATGGCCGTCTCATGGATTTCGCGCGCCGTGGTGTCGGGGACCTGGGCCTCTACCTCGCGCATTGCTCGATTTTGGCGCCAAGTCGCTCGAATCGCATCGTGGGTCCGGGCAATCTCGTCAGAAAGAAGTGCGGATAGCCCCTCACCTATTGCCTGCTCAACGGGTTCGGCTTTAACAGGATTTCCAGTCAGGAAGCCAGTGATGCGGGCCTTCACCCAGGAAATGCCCTCGTCAATCTTCTTCGAGAGCTCCGCTGTGCCCACGACCTCCTGCCAGCGAGACAGGACCTCACCGCGAAGCAGGGAGCCATTCTGAGTCTGCTCAGCCACCCTGCGAATGGCCGCATCGATTTCTGCGTCTACGACCTGGGCGGCATCCGTTGCGACTACTGCCTGTTCGGATAGCGACGTCACCAGTCCATCCACGCTATCGAGTAGCGCATCCACCGAGCCGTGTAGCGTGCGCTTTGCCGTGGCCGCGCGCGCCTGCGCGGTATCGCTCAAAGACGCCAACCAGTTAGTCAAGGGCTGTAGCTTTTCGCGTGGAATCATGCCATCAACCAGTTCGGTTTCCTCAATGGCAATGAGCGGGGCTCGACCAAGGTCAGCATCCGCAAGCATCCGCGAAAAATCAACGTGAACTTCTTCAAGCGCCTGCGGGGGAACCCGGTTCAACACGATAGCTACTGCAATGTTCCTGCGAGCAGCGTCCTCCAACATCTTCCACGGCACCGCATCCGCGTAACGCGCCGCAGTTGTAACGAAAACCCACAGGTCCGCGGCGTCAAGGAGCTGCCGCGCCAGGTTGCGATTGTCTTCTACAACAGAATCGAGGTCGGGCGCATCCAGCAGGGCAAGGCCGGGGCGAACCGCCAGGTTTTCGCGCAGTTCAAGTTCATGGACGGATTCCGCCGTCGGTTCAGAAGGTGGTGCCTGCGCGTCAATGCGCCTGCGCGGAAGTGTTGGCAAAATGCGGTCGGGTTCAAACCAGCGCGCGTCCTCTGGGCGATGTAGCAGTAGCGGCCGACGCGTGGTTGGTCGACGTGCAGACGACGCCGACACGGTCTGATTCACCAGCGAGTTAACAATGGTTGACTTGCCCGCTCCCGTGGAACCTCCAACCACGCACAGTAGCGGCGCGTCCAAGTTGGAAAGTCGTGGCAGAATATGATCCTCCAAGCGGCGCACACCGCGCGTGCGGGTCTCGCGAGCCTCGTCCGCGCCAGGAAGGTGCAGAGGTAGCGAGACCGCGTCCAGCACGGCCGCCAGCTCAGCTAGGGAGTCATATTCTTGCACGAACTACTCCCCCGGCTTCACCGTTGGGAACAAGTCTTCGGCAGGCGGCTCCCAGGTCTTCGGATCCGCAGGCACCTGATCGCCAGAGCGAATGTCCTTGACTTCGTGAGCCCCGTCCTCGCCAATGAACCAAACGTACGGAATTCCGCGTCGGTCCGCGTGACGAATCTGCTTTCCAAACTTCGCTGAAGACGGCGCAACCTCGGTAGGAATTCCTCGCGTACGCAGTTCGAACGCGACGTCGTCGGAAAGTTCTCGCGTGTCTTCGTTCATTACAGCCACGAGGACGCAGGTGGGAACTGAACGGGACGCAACTGCCAGATCTTCAGCCAGGATCCTGGAAACTAGGCGGGAAACGCCAATCGAAATGCCCACGCCCGGGAAGGAGCGTTTGCCGTCTGAAGCGAGCGAATCGTAGCGACCACCGGAGCAAATCGAGCCGAGGTCTTCGTGACCCTCCAGCATCGTTTCGTAAACCGTGCCCGTGTAGTAGTCCAGGCCGCGCGCAATCTTTAGGTCTGCGCGAACGCGGTGCGGGGCGCGCTTGGCGGCGGCTTTCAGCAGTGCGCCGAGTTCCTCCAGGCCCTCATCGATCAGCTCATTGCTGACCCCCAGCGCGCGCACGTCGTCCAAAACCTTCTCGTCATCACCGGACAGCGATGCAAGTTCTAGCAGGCGATCGACCTGCTCCTGCGCAAAACCGAACTCGCGCATTTCGGCAGCAACACCCTCCGGACCAATCTTGTCCAACTTGTCGATGCTGCGTAGCGCCTGTTCGACGTCTTCAACACCAATGCCTTCGCAGAAGCCCTGCACGACCTTGCGGTTGTTCACAAGCACCGTGACCGGCGGAATCGGCAGCTTTGACAGTGCCTCGATGATGACCAGCGGGATCTCGACCTCGTGGTGGAACGCCAGCGTCCCATTACCAACGATGTCGATGTCGGCCTGCGTGAACTCGCGGAAACGGCCGTCCTGCGGGCGCTCACCGCGCCAAACTTTTTGAATCTGGTAGCGACGGAACGGGAACGTCAGATTTCCAGCATTTTCGAGGACGTAGCGGGCAAACGGTACGGTCAGATCGAAGTGAAGGCCCAGGGGGCGCTCCTTCTTGTCGTGGTCCTGACCGCGGTCCTGCAACCGCTCCAGAATGTAAACCTCCTTGGAGGTCTCCCCCTTACGCTGAAGTTCCTCCAGCGTCTCCACGGCGCGCGTTTCTAGCGACGCGAAACCGTGAAGTTCAAACGTTTCGCGAAGCTGGTCAAGGATTGACTGCTCAACGATTCGTTCGGCGGGAAGCCATTCGGGAAATCCGGAAAGTGAAGTGCGTGCTGGCATAGTTTAATAATCTCAAATCTTCTTAGTTTTCTTTGTGGGCCAGATGGGACTTAGCCCACTTCCTTTGCCCTGCGAACGTACGGGTTTGTTTCCTGCTCGTGCGCCCAATGCGTTGCGGGACCGTGCCCGGGTAGCATCCAAGTTTTCGGGTCAACCGCGTTCGCGAGTGTGCGAAGCGACTGCCTCATCTGCGTCTCATCCCCGCCGGGCAAATCCGTGCGGCCAACTGAACCCGCGAAAATTACATCGCCCACGAACGCGAGCGGCTGCGTGGTTTGCAGTTCCTTCAGCCCCGTCCTCGTTCCTGGTAATTCTGCATTCGTTTCCAACGTGTCGCCGCCGGAAATGGACGTCAAGAAAATCGCGGAGCCTTCCGTGTGCCCAGGCGCGGGAATCATCAGGATCGGAAGTCCCGGCACGAGTTCAATCAGTTGGGACGGAATCGGTCGAACGTCCGTTGGCTTGGTCCAATCCCCCAACGATCCAAACGCGGCCGGCAGGTACGCCATCGGATCATCCAGGCGGTACATGTCAGGCTTTGGAATGTACACGGGAAGGTCGAACGCCGCCGCATCCCACACGTGATCGGGATGCCCATGAGTTAGCAGAACAGCCTTGGCTTCTAACTCATTTTCTTGCAAGTATTTTTCAATCGGCCCCACGGTCCCAAAACCGGGGTCAACAATCAGGCTTTCCCTACTATCTCGAGGGGTCACAACGTAAGCGTTTTCAGCCATGATCGTTGATTCGATGCGTTCAATCCTCATGGGACATACTCTATCGGAAACGCTGGCCTACCACACGAAACGTTATTTTCGAGGGCGCAGCTGACTGCACAGTCCCAAAATGTTTCTGAAAAGTGTGCAATGACACGAAATCGACGTAGGATAAGCAGAGTGGATCGGTCAAGTCCACCTTGCACATTGTCGTACGGTCAGGCACCATGCCAACCCCGTCCCTGTTAGGAATATCGTGAGCGATCATATTGAAGACCCTGTAAACACCGAGGCCTCCAATCCAGAAGCAGAAAACCAAGACGAAGTAACGCTACCGGCTGTAGTCGTGCCCGCATCTTCAACTGAAGATCCCGCAGACTACGGACGCGTTGATGAAGAAGGCAACGTCTGGGTGAAAGAGGCCGCTGGGGAACGCCAAGTCGGGTCTTACCCGGATGCGGTTCCCGAAGATCCGCTGGCTCTCTACACCCACCGCTTCCTTGACCTTGAAGCGAAGGTGAACCTGTTCGAAATGCGCCTGCCGACTCTGAACGGTAAGGAAATCGAGCAGACTCTGAAGTCGCTGGATGAGGAGCTCAAGGAACCCGCCGCGGTTGGCAACCTGGATGGGCTTCGCGATCGCGTAAAGGAACTTCACTCCGCTGGTGAAGCTCGCAAGGAAGAAGCTGTTCGTGAACGCGCCGCTGCAAAGAAGCAGGCTTACGCTGACCGCGAGGCCGTAGTTGAAGAGGCTGAAGCGATCGCCAACCAGGATCCGGAACGTACGCAGTGGAAGAACTCGGGCCAGCGTCTGCGCGACCTCCTAGAGGAATGGAAGAACCTGCAGCGTCACGGGCCCCGTCTAGATCGTGCCGACGAGGACGCCCTGTGGAAGCGCTTTAGTTCTTCTCGCACTAAGTTTGACCGGCACCGTAGGCACTTCTTCTCCGCCCTCGACGCCCGTCAGGCTGACGCCAAGCGGATCAAGGAAGGCCTGATCGAAGAAGCGATCGAGATGCAGAACTCCACGGACTGGGGTCGCACCTCCGCCGCCTACCGCGACCTGATGGATCGTTGGAAGAAGGCTGGCCGCGCTTCACGCAAGGATGACGATGCGCTGTGGAAGCGTTTCCGCGCCGCACAGCAGGTATTCTTTGATGCCCGCCGCGAGAACTCCGAGGCAATCGATTCTGAGTACCGCGAGAACCTCAAGGTGAAGGAAGCCCTGCTTGAAGAGGCCGAGGCTCTGCTCCCCATCGAGGATCTGGAAGCCACCACTACGAAACTGCGTGACATTCAGGACCGTTGGGAAGAAGTCGGTCGAGTACCTCGCAACGACGTTGGCCGCGTTGAAGGCCGCATGCGTGCAGTTGAGAAGGCTGTTCGTGACGCAGAAGAAGAACAGTGGCGTCGCAGCGACCCGCGCACCAAGGCTCGCGCTGAGGGCATGATGGGACAGCTGGAAGATTCGATTGCTGAACTTGAGCGCGACCTCGCAAGTGCTGAAGAAGCCAACGACGAGAAGAAGGCCAAGTCGATTCGAGAAGCCCTCGAAACGAAGCGCGCCTGGTACAACCAGATCTCCGGATCGGTAGACAACTAAGAACCTAAACCGGCCTGTGGGCTGGCAAAGACCATAGGGCGCTAGCCCCGTTCCGTGCTCTCCACGCGACGGGGCTAGTTCTTTGGTTGCTTTTGCTTCTTCTGGTTCTTCTTGCCCTTGCGGTTTCCGTGCACCCTTGATGCTTCGAACACGCCATCGATGCGTCGAAGTGCGTTTAAAGTTGCGTTGAGGTGCGATGACTCCGCCATCTCAACTGTGAAGCGCACAGTCGCAACTCGGTCACGTGAAGTCGACATGTTGCCCGACAAGATGTTGACCTGGTAATCCGACAGAACCTGGGTTAGGTCCCCGAGCAGTCGGGCGCGGTCAAGTGCCTTGATCTGAATCTTCACGAGGAAGTTTGAAGGCGCATCATTATCCCACTCGACCTTGACGAACCGCTCCGGGTGAGACCGCTGTAGCGCCTGCGCGTTCGTACAGTCCGGTGAGTGAACTGAAACGCCCTGACCGCGCGTAATGAAACCAACGATTTCATCACCGGGTACTGGTGTGCAGCACTTCGCGATTTTCACCCAGACGTCGTTCGCACTCATGCCTTCAACGACCACGCCAGTTCCAGTGTTTGCCGTATCTCTAGAAACTGACTTGCCTGGCGTGACGCCCTCGGACAGAGTTTCCTCCGTCCCGGAGTCCCCTCCCAAAGCGTCAATGATCTTTTGCACCACGTTTTGCGCGGAGATCTGCTTATCCCCAACTGCCGCGTACAGTGCCGAAATGTCTCGATATCCCATCGAGGCCGCAATTGAGGTCAGCGAATCGTGATTCATCAACCTCTGCAAAGGCAGGTGCTGCTTGCGCATTGTCCGGGCAAGCTGTTCCTTACCGAGCTCAGCGGCTTCCTCGCGACGCTCCTTTGAAAACCATGCCCTGATCTTTGATCGTGCTCGCGACGACGCAACGAAGTTGAGCCAGTCTCGGCTAGGTCCCGCGTTGGGTGACTTTGAAGTGAATACTTCGACGATGTCGCCGCTTTCAAGCTTTGACTCTAAGTTCACGAGCTTGCCGTTTACGCGGGCACCAACAGTTGTGTGTCCGACTTCGGTGTGGACTGCGTATGCAAAGTCAACCGGCGTTGCACCAGCTGGGAGTACCTGGACCTCACCCTTTGGGGTGAATACATACACCTCGTCGCCAGCAATCTCGTAGCGCAAAGAATCTAGGAATTCTTCCGGATCCCCAGTCTCACGTTCCATTTGGATTAGGCCGCGCAGCCAGTTCATTTGCTCTTCTGGCTTCATCCGGTCTGCGTCGTCCTTTGAGTGGCTAGACGCGTTTGGATCCTGCTTGTAGCGCCAGTGCGCAGCAACGCCGTACTCTGCGCGCTCGTGCATTTCAAACGTGCGGACCTGGATTTCTACCGGGCGCCCCTCCGGCCCCATTACCGTCGTGTGTAGTGACTGGTACAGGTTGAACTTAGGCGTCGCGATGTAGTCCTTGAACCGGCCCGGCATCGGCTGCCAGCGCGCATGAATAGCGCCAATGACCGCGTAGCAATCGCGCACAGACTCCACGAGTACGCGAACACCAACCAGGTCGTAGATGTCGTCAAACGCCTTACCTCGAACGATCATCTTCTGATAGATCGAGTAGTGGTTCTTCGGCCTGCCCGACACAGTTCCGCGCACCTGGTTTTCGCGCAGATCGTCCTCGATAGTCAAAATTACCTGGCGAAGGTATTCTTCGCGTTCGGGGGCGCGTTCACTGACGAGGCGGTCGATTTCCTTGTAGATCTCGGGGTAAAGCGTGATGAAGGAACGCTCTTCAAGCTCCCACTTGATCGTGTTCATGCCCAGACGATGTGCAAGGGGCGCATATATTTCAAGCGTTTCGCGGGCTTTGCGTTGCGCTGATTCGCGCGGGACGTACTCCCACGTGCGAGCGTTGTGAAGACGGTCGCCCAACTTAATCAGCAGGGTTCGGATGTCTTTCGACATCGCTACGATCATTTTGCGCAGCGTTTCGGATTGCGCGGCGGCCCCGTACTTGACCTTATCCAGCTTCGTGACGCCATCTACCAGCAGGGCGATGTGCGGTCCAAAATCTTCGCTGAGTTGCTCGAGCGTGTAATCCGTATCTTCGACCGTATCGTGAAGCAGTGCGGCAACTAGCGTCGGTGGCGTCATGCCGATCTCCGCGAGGATCGTCGCCACAGCTACGGGGTGAGTAATGTAGGGCTCCCCCGACTTACGGAACTGCCCGTCGTGATACTTCTTCGCGGTCTCGTAAGCTCGTTCAATGACGTCCGTTTCAGCCTTGGGGTGGTGAGCGCGAACTGCACGGATTAGAGGTTCAATTTCAGGTGCAGTTGAGCGCCTTCGTGAGCCGAACCAGAGCAGGCCCGACCGGACCCGAGATCCACTCACCGGGTTCGAGTTCTGCGAATCAACTGTGTTAGACGTCATTTTCCTATATTATCCCAATCACAAATTTTTGGGCGGAAATAAAATGGTCCTACCTTCGAAAAGGTAGGACCATTTGCTTAAAACTCGGGCCAAATCGTGGCTTCGCGCTCTAACCATTTGCATGGTCGTGCCGCACTAACTAACGGTAGAACCGCTCAAACCATTTTTGCGACCGGCGCAAAGCTCGCCTCCTTGGCTGCGTGGCTAGAAGACTACTGCGGATTCAACTCGCAGACCGGGGAGCTTCTCCCGTCCCTTAAGTGCTTCCAGCTCCAGTAGGACGTTCACCGCCACGACTTCAGCATTGCACTGTCGGATTAGTTCCACAGCGGCGGCGGAAGTTCCACCGGTTGCCAACACATCGTCAATAATGAGGACGCGGCTGCCTTCATGGACGGAGTCGGGGCGCAGCTCCATGCGAGCTGAACCGTATTCGAGGTCGTAGTCAACGCCTATGACCGGGCCCGGTAGCTTGCCGGACTTCCTCACCGTAATCATGCCAACACCGAGTGCTGTAGCCAGCGGTGCTGCGAGGATGAAGCCACGTGATTCCAGGCCGGCGACGGCATCTACCTGGCCGCCGTAGTGGTCGGCAAGTACTCTAATGAGCTCCCCAAAGGCCTCGCCATTTGCTAGAAGTGGCGTGATGTCGCGAAAAAGTACGCCAGGGTCGGGGAAATCCGGAATCTCGCGTAGGTTTTCCTTAACCAGCGGACCAATGCGATCGCGTAGTTCTTGTTCTGTGCTCATCAGTACTATTTCCTCTTTTTACGCTTCGGCTGCGCCTGCTGTCCTAGGTGTCGGCCCGGCGTCGGTGCCGCAACCTTCAAGGGTTCCTTGTCCCCTGCCTTGCCCGCAGAAGATGACCCCTTGTCCTTGGTGTCCTCTTCCTTCAGCTCACCGCGTTCTACCATCACGCGCTTGGTGTGCGCGCCGATCTTCCCGCGATGCTCCTCCAGTAGCACTAGGACTGACGGGGCAATGAGGACGGAACTAAGTGTACCGACTGTCATGCCTACAAACAGGGCCAACGAGATATCCGTTAGCGTTCCCGCTCCAAGTAGGAAAGATCCGAGGAACAAAATTGAGCCAACCGGAAGTAGCGCAACAATCGAGGTGTTGATCGAGCGCACGAGCGTCTGGTTGACAGCCAGGTTCACCATTTCACCGAACGTGTACTTCGACTGCTTCGTAACGTTGGCTGTTAGTTCACGAACGCGGTCAAACACAACGACCGTGTCATACAGCGAGTAAGCCAAAATCGTTAGGAAGCCGATCACTGTTGCCGGTGAAACTTCGACCTGTACTAGCGAGAAGAATCCGACCGTCAAGAAGATGTCGTGGGTTAGAGCCCACAGCGCGGACACTGACATCGTCCAGGATCGGAAGTAGAACGCCATCATGGCGCCAACCAGAACCAGGAAGATAACGAGCGACTGCAGTGCCTTCTTTGTAACGTCAGCTCCCCAAGACGGGCCAATCACGGTAGCGTCAACGTCACCGGGGTCAATCTCGTAAGCCTCAGCCAGGGCTTCACGAACCTGTGGAGTCTGTTCTGAGGAGACCTCCGGGCTCTGCACGCGCAGACCGTTGGTACCAAGCTGCGATACCTTCACGCCCTCGGTAATCCCGTTTTCAGCCATCACGTCATAAGCGATCGACTGTTCGGTCGTCTTGACGTTGGCCAGTGAGAACTGTGAACCGCCCTGGAACTCAATACCGGGGTTCAGGCCGCGGAAGATCAGAAGGAGCGCCGCAATCAGGATTACGATGCCACCAATAGAAACCCACTTCTTTCGATTCGGAATGAAGCGGTAAGACTTGTCACCTGCGTAGAGCTGATTGCCCCAAGATGCCATGCTTTGCATTAGTTGCTCTCCTCCTCTTTGGAGGCGTCGGCTTCGGAATCATCTATTGCTCTCGCCTCTTCGTCAACTTCAGCAACCTTGGTCGCCGTAGCTTGCTCAGCGGCCTGCTCTTCTAGTTCCTTTGCACGACGGCGCTCCGCAATGGACTGGCGTCCCAAATCAGGAACACCCGCTTCAAGCTCGTCTTCCTTCTTGTGCTTCTTCACATTGCGCTCCGGTCCGCGAACGCGACCGCGACCGGCGTAAACCGCTGCGGACTTAGCTCCGAGGTGCTCAGGATCAAGACCGGATAGCTTGTGGCCCTCACCAAAGAACTTGGTTCGAACCAACAGAACCATGGCCGGGTGGGTGAAGAACAGGATTACGGACAGGTCAACAATCGTCGTTAGACCAAGCGTGAACGCGAAGCCCTGCACGCCACCAACCGCTAGGTAGTAAAGAACTGCGGCAGCCAGGATGTTCACGAGGTCGGAGACGATGATCGTGCGACGTGCACGTAGCCAACCCTCGTTAACTGCAGCCTGTAGCGTGCGTCCGTTTCGTACCTCGTCACGTATTCGCTCGAAGTACACGATGAACGAGTCCGCTGTAATACCAACCGCGACGATCAAACCGGCGACGCCGGCGAGCGATATTCGGTATCCCATCAGCCACGACAGTAGGGCGATCGCAACGTAAACGGTTACGCCCGCAACGATTAGCGAACCACCAGCCAGAATGGCGAGGCCGCGGTACTGCCAGATCAAATACAGCAGAACCAGAACCAGACCAATAATGCCGGTTAGGAGGCCGGTGCGAAGGTGCTCAGCACCCAGAGTTGCTGAAATTCGCTGCTCCGACTCAACGGTGAAGTTGAGCGGTAGTGAACCAAACTGAAGCTGGTTCGCAAGTGCACGGGCGGACTCAGCGCTGAAGTTACCTTCGATCATTGCGGAGCCGTTTGGAATCACAGAGTTCATGCGCGGCGCCGAAATGACGTTGCCATCCAGAACTACAGCGAAACGGTTACGCGTGGGATCAACCTGGTCAAGATCAACGAGACGCTGGGAGACCTCCGCAAACTTCGTGGTGCCTTCACCGTCGAACTGTAGGCTGACGATCCACTTACCAGTGGACTGTCCCTGCTGGTTCGTCGCCATGCCTGCGGTGGCAGACGTTAGGTGAATACCTTCAAGGTCTACGGGACCAAGGATGTATTTTTCTTGGCCGTCAATGTCACATGCGACAAGTGGTTTGTCGATTGCGTCGGCCGATCCTTTAGCCAGGTTTTCAGGAGCCGTGCAGTCAGTTAGGAAGAACTCTTCCATGATTGCTTCGGTGATCCACTTTGGATCCGAGTTATTCTCGGGTGTCTCAGTGACCTGATCAGAGATTTCGCCGTCTCCATTGGCATCAGCGAGCGTGCGAGCAAGCTCTTCCGGTGTCATTTTCGCCAGGTCCTCGGGCGAGGGCGCTGATTCTTCGGTCCCCTCTGCCGGAGCCTCCGTGGGTTCCTCAGTGGCATCGGTAGCTTCGGGGGCGGGTTCCTCACCCGTTGCCTCCGGATCGTTTACCTCCTCATCCGGCTGAGTTTCAGTTTCCCCAGCTTGAGCGTAGTCAGCTGGATTAACTGCGTTCGGCGCACCCGCTACTAGGAGCGGGCGGAAGTTCATGACTGCAGATGATCGAACCAGGTCCAGAGTCTCTTCACTTGGTTCACCAGGCAACGCTACAACGATGTTGCGGCCGGCCTGGCTGGTGATCTCTGCTTCCGCTACACCGGAGGCGTCAACACGCTTACGAATAATTTCGATGGCCTGCTGTAGGTCTTCTTCGGAGACGGTAACGTCTTTTTTGCTCTCACCTTCGCGTGGAGTAGGCGTCAGGATCAGCTGCGTGCCGCCCTGCAGGTCAAGAGCTAGCCCAGGAACCGCACTGGCGTTTCCTTTGATAGTTCCGATACCGAGCGTTGCTATTGCAACAATGATGAGAATCCCAAGAGTTATAAGAGTTCTCCCGGGCTTACTCGCTTTCTTAGCCACTGTGGTTCCTCGATACTAAAATTGCACTCTGAGACAGGAATGCTTAGTTTTACTTGTCGTTTTCGGACTTTTTGTCATTCGGAGCAAAGGAGTCATCCCAGAGATCCTCTGGATCTTCCTCCGTGGGATCCTCGACTGCGCCCTCGGGCTGATCCTGCTTGGAATCGGCTTCTTCGGATGCCTCCACTACCGGCTCTTCAGTAGCTTCGGAGCTTTCCACAACGGAGTCAGCATCAGCGTTTTCGGATCCCTCTAAGGCCTCTAGCTCGGGAACCTGCTCGTCAATATCCGAATCATCGGTGTTTTCGAACGGGGGCTCAACAGCCATCTGGATAGCGCGGCGATCCCAGTAGCTCTCTTCACCATTTGGAGACTGCAGAATGTAGACGTCACCATCAACGTCACTAACGATTCCGTAGAAACCGGAACCGGTGCGTACCCAAACGCCAGGCTGGATCTGCTCATGCATCTGCCGAATCTGCTCTTCCTGCTTCTTTCGGCCACGCGATGATAGGAACATCATGCCGATCAACAAGATGGCAGCAAAAATTATAATCTCCAACGGTTTACTCCTCAGATTTAGGTGTATCCTAGGTGATTCTAAGGGTATTAAGCCCGTAATGCACCTTTCCACCATGTGTTTCTAGCTAAACAATGTGTCGTCACTTTGTGGTTTCAGCCCCAAGTGTTCCCAAGCCTGCGGTGTAGCCGCTCGCCCTCGCGGAGTACGAATCATGAACCCTTCGCGAACCAAGTACGGTTCAGCCACAGTCTCTACTGTCTCAGCTTCCTCCCCTACCGTCACAGCAAGTGTGGCCAACCCAACAGGCCCGCCAGCAAACCTGCGGCAAAGCGCTTCAAGTACTGCACGATCCAGGCGATCCAGTCCCTGGGGATCTACCTCAAACAGTTCCAACGCAGCGTTCGCCGCGTCGAGGTCGATTTTGCCGTCACCGTGAACCTGTGAGTAATCAACCACTCGGCGAAGCAAGCGGTTTGCGATTCTTGGCGTGCCGCGAGACCTCTTCGCGATCTCAGCTCCGGCCTCCTTATGTATTGAAACGTTCAGGAGGCGCGCTGATCTTGTGACAACTTCTTCAAGTTCTGCGGCTTCGTAGTACTCCAAGTGCGCTGTGAATCCAAAGCGGTCTCGAAGTGGTGCGGGAAGCAGGCCGGAGCGCGTCGTTGCGCCAACTACTGTGAACGGCGGAAGCGTCAGTGGGATTGACGTTGCTCCCGGCCCCTTGCCAACGATGATGTCGACGCGGAAGTCTTCCATCGCAAGGTAGAGCATTTCCTCAGCGGTGCGTGCCAGGCGGTGGATCTCATCGATGAACAGGATGTCGCCTTCCTGCAGGGAAGACAGAATCGCGGCCAGGTCGCCCGCGTGCTGAATGGCCGGCCCCGATGTGAGTCGAAGGGAGGCTCCCATCTCGTTTGCCACAATCATCGCCAGCGTGGTCTTACCAAGCCCGGGCGGACCGGCAAGCAGAATGTGATCCGGCGTGACCTCACGGTTCTGCGCAGCTGACAAAACTAGGTCGAGCTGGGCTCGAACAGTGGACTGGCCGATGAAATCCTTCAGATGCTTGGGACGCAGAGCGGCTTCAGCAGCACGTTCAACATCATCAGCGCCCTCGTTTACAATCCGGTTTTCAGAAGTTTCATCCACGGTTGCCTCCCAGGTTTACCAGTGCGGCACGGAGCATATCGGAAGCATTCATACCGGTGCCACTGAACTGTGCAACAGCGCTTTCAGCCTGCTGCTTTTGCCATCCCAAACTGACGAGCGCCTTGATGACCTCATCCCCCGTTTCGTCAACAGCTGGGGCAGGTTCAAAGGTTCCCGTTGCGGGGCCGAGCTTGTCGCCGATCTCAAGGATCATGCGTTGCGCTGATTTCTTGCCGATTCCCGGGATCTTTTGAAGGCGCTTCTCATCCTTTTCGGCAAGCGCTGCCCGCAGTTCATCCGGGGTGAACACGTCCAGGGCTGCGATGGCGGTCCTGGGGCCAATGCCCGACACGGTCTGCAGGATTTCGAAGGCTTCCGACTCGTCCTCGGTAAGAAAACCGAAAAGGGTCATTGAATCTTCGCGCACGACCAGATTGGTGTAGACCTCCACGTCCTGGTTGTGACGAACCGTGCTGATTGAGCGGGCTGACATGTAGACGCGGAAGCCGAGGCTCTGCGCCTGAATAACGACGTGGTCCCCCTTGATGAACAGGACTTTGCCCGTCAAATAGGAAATCATCAAAGCTCCTTAGATTGGGCGGCTTGGCGCCAATCAGTTTGTCGATAGTTCCGGAACTACCCTAGCGCCTACCCTGGACACGAGGATCAACCGCTCCCCTCCTGCGCGTCTGCGCCAGCGCCGCCGCCCACTGCTTCTGGGCGGCGGTCATCTTGCCGCGAGACGACACGCCACCCGAGAGTGACACGTTAATTTCGCCGTCCTCGCGCGCACCCTGCAGGCCCGTACCTCGCCACGCGTGACAAATCGCGATTGCCAAAGCGTCAGCCGCGTCAGCCGGCTTCGGTGGCTTCTTCAACTGCAGAATGCGGGCAACCATGTGCTGCACCTGCGCCTTACCTGCAGTACCCGACCCGGTGATGGCTGCCTTCACCTCGGACGGTGTGTGCACAGCCAGCGGTAAACCGGCCCGACCAACGCACAGCATTGCCACACCCATAACCTGCATGGTGGTTGTCACCGACTGCAGGTTGTCCTGGGCAAAAACGCGTTCAATAGCTACGACCTCGGGGTCGAACTTCTTGATTGCCACGTCAATGGCGTCCGCGATTTTGGACAGGCGGAAGTGGGTTGCTAGGTTCTGCGGGCTTCTAGCAACCTCGTAGTGGACCAGGCTGGTACGACGAGCGGCATCGACGTCAATCACGCCAATGCCACATCGGGTCAAACCAGGGTCGATTCCTAGGACACGCACTTTGTCGGCTCAGCTATTCAGCGTCTGCCTGCAGTTCCTTCAAGACCTCGTCTGACGCGGTGAAGTTCGTGTAAATATCCTGAACGTCGTCGGAGTCCTCCAGCGCATCAACCATCTGCATGACCTTGCGAACGCCGTCAGCGTCCAGCTCGACCTTGGTGGACGGCACAAATCCGGCTTCCGCGGAGTTGTAGTCAATACCGTTTTCCTGCAGGGCCGTGCGAACTGCGACCAGGTCGTTGGGTTCGGAGATGATCTGGAAGGTCTCACCCTCGTTGGTAACTTCTTCAGCGCCAGCGTCCAGGACAGCAAGCAGAAGCTCGTCCTCGTCAACTTTCCCGTCATTGGGAACTTCGATGATTCCCTTGCGACTGAACATGTACGCAACTGATCCGGGGTCGGCCAGCGATCCGCCGTTACGGGTGAACGCCACGCGAACTTCGGAAGCTGCGCGGTTGCGGTTATCGGTCAGACATTCAACAAGGAACGCAACTCCGCTGGGACCATAACCTTCATACATGATGGTTTCCCAGTCTGCGCCCGAAGCGTCTTCACCCGATCCACGCTTAACTGCGCGTTCGATGTTGTCATTAGGAACTGAGTTCTTCTTCGCCTTCTGAATCGCATCGTAAAGCGTCGGGTTTGCATCTGGGTCACCACCGCCAGTGCGCGCCGCTACCTCAACGTTCTTAATAAGGCGCCCAAAAAGCTTGCCACGCTTGGCATCAATTGCAGCCTTCTTGTGTTTAGTAGTGGCCCACTTAGAGTGACCTGCCATTAAGTTTCCTCCATTTAGCGTTCACGGACCGCAAACGTCGCGGAACCGCTAGTTATCGTACTCAACGATCATAACGCACTGTCCGTCCCAACCGTTGATCAGCCACTCCTCTAGCAGGTCAGGAAGTTCCTCGGGATAGATGCGATCGTTGGCCTCTATTTCGCGCAATTCGGCCAGGCTCAGCCACCGCATGTCGTCGAGGACATTTTTCTCATCATTGCTCCACCCGTCCGTATTTACTTCAAAGGTTTTCGCACGGGCAAGAAAGAAATGTTCTCGTTGTCGCCTGGTTCGATCGGCAAAGAAGAATTTCGAATCCCGATAGATCACAGGACCGACGAGGTCGGCGCTGGCCAACTGGAATCCAGTTTCTTCGAAGCATTCGCGCATCGCGGTGTCTTGCGCCGATTCGCCTTCTTCCTGGCCTCCACCGACGGTGAACCACCAGCGTCGACTGGGATCGTTGCCGTCGTGTCCTTGCACGAGTAGCACGCGGTCCTGCTCATCAACCAAAATAACTCGGGCGGCATCGCGAGTTGGTAGTCCGTCTTCTCCGATTGGCCATTCGTTTTCGCGTTCTAGCATTGCTTAGATGCGTCACTCAATCTGGTCGTCAAAGTCGTATGTTTCTGGCATTTCTGCGTGCCCGGCAAGGTGGAAGATGAGCACGTCCGGCTTCATCCGCAGTCGCTGGGTTTGCGCGACCTGCTGGTTGTAGAATCTGCGCGCCGCCTGCAGCTCAAATGCGTTGGTTTCAAGCTTGTGCGCAACCTGGCGTAGCTCGGCATTCGCGGTTGCAAACCGAGGGAAGAACACGTCGCGCAGCCACCTTGTAATAGCTGATTCTGTGCTGGAGGTGTGCCCGAACTCCTCTGGTTCCGCTGTGTTGATGAGCTTTCGCAGGTCATTGGCAGCCTGAGTGTCGATCGCGCGAATCAGGGATTCCGCGTCAAGTAATGTGGCTCTCCGTGCCTTCAGGTGCCGGTTGACAGTCACCTTTGCCTGCATGACTTGGCGGTGCAGTCTGTCGACCCGCCGAGCCCGCAGAATCAGCCACCACGCCGCAAGGACAACGATAGCGACCAGGATGATGGCAAGCGTTGCTCCGTGTCCCACTACTTACCCTTTCCGCTGTGCGCATCCGAGTTGCGACTCAGTACCTGCCGAACACTGTCTAACAGAGTGTCCGTATTTGAAACCGGCACGCTCGCAGTACCAATGACCGTTGCGTAGACGGCCAGGATCTTGTCCGTCACAACACCCCAGTCATACAGCTTCGACGCCTCGTGCCCAGTCGCCGCCAGCTTTTTGCGTTCCTCCGGATTATCGAGAGCATGGTTAATTACCCGCGCTAAATCATCCGAATCGCCCGAAGTGAACAGGTATCCCAGTTGGCCTCCGTTTAGAACCAGTCGGAACGCCTCAATGTCACTGGCGATTACGCACGTACCTGCAGACATTGCTTCTACGAGGACGATGCCGAATGACTCTCCCCCGGTCTGCGGCGCAATGTATGCGGTGGCTCCGTGATACAGGGAGTTGCGCTGCTGCGGATTCACATCACCAACGAACTCGACGTTGTCGGGAAACTTTTCTTCAAGTTTCCGCACTGGCGCATCGTCTCCGCGCCCACCAATCAGGAACCGCGCGGTTGGATGTTGCTCCACAACCGGCCCAATTGCATCTGCGAGGACGTGTAGGCCCTTGCGGGGCTCGTCCAGTCTGCCCAGCCAAAAGATAACGGGGGCGTCGTCCGTGCCCTTCCATTCGGGCGTGTCCTCAGCGGTAGCCAACGGTTCGCGGTAAACACCGTTTGGAATGATGACCGCGTCGCCTCCCTGGTGTTCAATCAGGGTTCTACGCGCCTCGTTCGACACGGCAATGCGTCCCGCAATCCGATCCAGAAGCGGCCGCAGGATCGGGACAGCCAAGCCAAGCGCGCGCGATTTCACCATCGAAGTGTGGAACGTCGCAACGATCGGCGACTTCGCATTTGCAAGCGCAATCAGCGAAATCGAGGGCGCAAGCGGCTCGTGGATATGAACCACATCGAAGTTACCGTGCTCCAGCCACGCCCTCGTTTCTAAAATTGCTTTCGGACTTAACGAAAGTTGCGCGACGGACCCGTTGTAAGGAATCGAATAGGACCCCGAGACCGCTGTGATGAAGTCCGGCACTTCGGCCTTTTCGACGGGGGCGAGGACGTCCACGTCGTGTCCGCGCTTGATCAGCTCGGTCGCGAGGTCACGCACGTGGTACTGCACGCCTCCCGGAGCGTCAAACGAGTAGGGGCAGACAATTCCGATTTTCATTGCTCACCTGTCTCTTCGGCACTTCGAGCGTGACGTTCACGCGCCCTGGCCAGGCGTTCCTGGTCCAGATCATCTACAAAAAGCGGTTGTAACATGTGCCAATCTGCCAGATTAGTCTGGATCAAGGGCACTACAGCGTCCACCCACGCTTGCGTGTCGGCCTCGACATCCCCGGTTGTTTCAACAGGGTGCAGATTTAGCGTGTACTTCAAACCATGCTGATCGCGTTTCGACGACATGTGGTTAACCCACAGCGGCGCATCCAACTGTTTCGCCAAGGCTGCCGGCCCAGCCGCAACCAGTGCGCGATGTCCACCGAAATCGACTTCGACGCCACTTCCAGTTATGTCGCGATCCGCCAAAAGTGGTACGAGGACGTTCCTGCCCTTCACCTGCTCGCGCAGTGTGTCGAAGATGCCGCGCTTCGCGGGGAGGATCTCCATTCCCAGTGATTGGCGAGTCTTCACGAAATAGTCATACAGATCAGGCGGCTGTAGCACTTCGGCAACAGTTACGACCTTGCCGAGCTCATAGTTCGCCCAGGCTCCAGCCAAATCCCAATTACCCGAATGTGTCATCGCTACCACAACTGGCCCCTGCTCGAGCGCTTCGAGCAACTGTTCTTGATTGGTCGCGTCCACAGAACTGCGGATCTTTTGTTCACTCCACCGATGTAGCGACGGCGTTTGCGCAAACATCTCAAAGTACGACGCAAACGCGCGTCGAACGTGATCATTTCCAAGTGGAAAATCAGCGAGCCGCTGATGATTCTTAATCAACTGCTCTTTTGAACCGCTGGGAAATAGGCCGGTCAGGTGTCCGGCAGTTCGTCCGGCTCCAGCGGCAAGTGATGTGGGAACGTGTCCGAGGGCGCTAAACAGCGGTACCAGGGCGCGACTCAATGACTAGGCCTCCAGTTCCTTCTTGGCAGCAAGAATTCGCTGAATGACCGTGACGGTGGAAGCAAACGCAACCCACGTTAATCCAACTCCCAGGATCCACATAGGCAGGCCCAGGCTGACCAGGAACACGGCTACTAGCACGACCAGTAGCCTGTCTGTTCGCTCAGCGATGCCGACTTTGGCCTCCGCTCCAACGGATTCCGCTCGTGCGCGTGCATAGGGCACGGTCGCAGCACCAATAATCGTGATGAATCCGGCGATAAGTAGCCAAGTCCGCATACCCGACGGAGCCATCGAAACTGCAATCCAATACACTACTGAACTGAATACAGCCCCGTCTCCAATGCGGTCTAGCGTGGAATCTAGGAAGGCTCCAAACTCTGAAGATTCCCCTTGAAGACGGGCCAAAGTGCCGTCTAGGGAATCGGCGAACAGAACCAGTGCAACAACTACGACACCGACAGTCCAGTGCCCCGTTGCAAGCAGTCCAACAGATGCCGCAACTGTCGCCACAGTTCCCGCCACGGTGACGTGGTTAGGATGAACGCCTAGCCGAGCCAGGCCTTTTGCAGGCGCGGTGAAAACTTTACGTGCTAGGTCTCGACCATGCGCTCCAAGCATTATTAATCAACCGACTCCCAGTTTTCTGCCAGTAGTTGACGCGCGTCCTCAAGTAGCTGCGGGACCGCCTTTGTCTGGGCGATGATAGGCAGGAAGTTAGCGTCCCCACCGTAGCGTGGAACCACGTGCTGGTGCAGGTGCGCAGCAATGCCGGCGCCTGCGACCTCGCCCTGATTCATCCCCAGGTTGAAACCCTGCGCGTTCACGACTTGTTTCAAGACCTTCATCGCCTGAACTGTGAGCGCAGAGATCTCGTCGCGTTCCTGCACGGTCAGATCCGGGTACCACGACGTGTGGCGGTACGGACAGATCAGCAGGTGCCCCGAGTTGTACGGGAACAGGTTCATAAGTACAAACGCGTTCTCGCCGCGGTAAACGATCAGACCTTCTTCATCGCTCAGTTTCGGTGCGCGACAAAAGGGGCAGTCCGCTCGATCTTGAGTGCGCGGTTTGGCATCGCCCTCCACGTATGCCATGCGATGCGGCGTCCACAGCCTTTGGAAAGGGTCTGGGACCCCCGCGAACTCAAACGAGCTTTCTACCTGGTCTTTGTCCATCAGTTATTCTGCCGCTCTCTAATGACCTTAAGGATGCGCTCAATCGCTTCATCCACGGGCACACCATTGTCCTGCGAGCCGTCGCGGAACCGGAACGATACAGCGCCCGCGTCGACGTCCTCACCGCCCGCAATCAGGGTGAACGGAATCTTCTCCTTAGTTGCGTTGCGGATCTTCTTGCCGAAACGGTCGTCAGAGTGGTCAACCTCAACGCGAACACCCTCTGCGCGAAGCTTGCTCGCGACATCTTCCAGGTAGTCGCCAAACACGTCTGCGACCGGGATTGCGCGAACCTGCACCGGAGCCAGCCACGCCGGGAACGCACCCGCGTAGTGCTCGGTCAGGACTGCAAAGAACCGCTCAATCGAGCCGAACAGCGCGCGGTGAATCATGACCGGACGCTTACGCGACCCGTCAGCAGCGGTGTACTCCAGGTCGAAACGCCCCGGCAGGTTAAAGTCCAGCTGAATCGTGGACATCTGCCAGGTGCGACCGATCGCGTCCTTTGCCTGCACGGAAATCTTCGGGCCGTAAAACGCTGCTCCACCCGGATCCGGAACTAGGTCCAGTCCAGAGGCCGTCGCGACCTCCTCCAGAGTGCGCGTTGCCTCCTCCCAGGTCTCGTCATCGCCCACGAACTTCTCCGGGTCCTTCGTCGACAGTTCCAGATAGAAGTCATCCAGACCGTAATCGCGAAGAAGGTCGAGGACGAAGTTCAGCAACTCGGTCAGCTCATCCTTCATCTGCTCACGAGTGCAGTAGATGTGAGCATCATCCTGAGTAAAGCCACGCCCTCGGGCAAGACCGTGAACGACGCCGGACTTTTCGTAACGGTAAACGGTGCCGAACTCGAACATGCGGATCGGAAGTTCACGGTAGGAACGGCCGCGCGATGCGTAAATGAGGTTGTGCATCGGGCAGTTCATTGGCTTCAGGTAGTAGTCCTGGCCAGCCTTGGTGATCTGTCCGGTTTCGGGATCGCGCTCCTCGTCGATGTGGATCGGCGGGTACATGCCGTCCTTGTACCAGCTGAGATGGCCCGACTTCTCAAATAGCGCGCCCTTCGTGATGTGCGGCGTGTAAACGAACTGGTAGCCGGCTTCGATGTGGCGGCGGCGGGAGTACTCCTCCATCTCCATGCGGATGATGCCGCCCTTGGGGTGGAACACCGCCAGGCCGGAACCAACTTCGTCGGGGAAGGAGAACAGGTCAAGCTCGTTGCCAAGCTTGCGGTGGTCGCGCTTTTCAGCCTCTTCCAAGCGGCGAACGTATGCGTTCAGCTCATCCTTGGTGGGCCAGGCGGTACCGTAAATGCGCTGCAGCTGGGCGTTGTTCTGGTTGCCCAGCCAGTAGGCAGCAGAAGTCTTCATCAGCTTGAAGCCGTTGCCAATCAGGCGGGTGTTCGGAATGTGCGGGCCGCGGCAAAGGTCGGTCCAAACCGTTTCATCCTTGCGGTTGCGGTTGTCGTACATGGTCAGCTCAGTGCCGCCCACTTCAACCGATGCGCCCTCCGCGTCAGTGTCGCCCTTCGAGGACACCAGGTAAAGCTTGTGCGGCTGGTCGGCCAGCTCCTTTTCAGCTTCTTCCTGGGTTACGACGCGGCGACGGAAAACCTGGCCTTCCTTGATGATGCGCTTCATGCGCTTCTCAATTTCTTTCAGGTCTTCCGGAGTGAAGGGCTCAACGTTTCCGAAGTCGTAGTAGAACCCATCAGTGATCGGAGGACCGATTCCCAGGTCCACCTGCGGGTTCAGGTCCTGCACTGCCTGTGCCATTACGTGCGTGCACGAGTGGCGCAGGATCGCAAGCCCGGCATCGGAGTTGATGTCGATTCCCTCGACCTTAGCACCGTCCTCAATAGGTAGGTACAGGTCTTTTTCTTCACCATTAACACGCATCGCGATGATGTCACGCTTATCCTTAAAAAACTGCGTGCCTGTCGTGCCTTCTTCTAGGACGACGTTTTCACCATCAATTACCGCCCGAATTTCGGCCACAGGTTTCTCCTCACGATAGTTGCGTGTATTCGTTGTTTATCCTACCCCTACAGGTTAGGGCCGTCGAAATACGCCGAACGCCGACTCATGCATCAAGCTATTTGAACCGGCGTCTGAATCAGCTACCAAATCGACCACCGAATCGGTTAGCGAACCTTTCTGAACAGCTTCTTGGCGAAGCGCTCCCCCTGCTTGAGGGTGTCCTTTCCGGACTTGGCTAATACCACGGCGTTGTAAAGTGCCGGCGATACGGGCAGGTCCCACGCCCCGTCGACCTCGACGTCGTCCTTGGCAAATCGGCGCTTGTAGATCCCCAGGTCGTAAAGTTCCGGACAGCGCGTCGAGTCCACGCCCATGAGGTCGAGGGTCTCAACTCCATCCTCGCCCAGCCTTTTTGCCGCCCAAAAATCCAGGTATTCCGACGCGAGCACCTCACGTGCCTTCAAGCTGTGCGCACCGTAGTAGGCGTACGCCTTGCGATCGTTGACGAGCACGAGCACCCACGCTACGATCTCGCCCTCGTATTCCACCCCGAAAAGTCGGGCATGCTCTGGCCCCAACGCGTCGAGCATGTTCCAATAAACTTCCTCCGGGTGAGCGTGAAATCCATCGCGATCAGCTGTTTCGCAAATAACCTGATAGATCGGGGTGAACTCCTCGCGCGTCAGCCCCGTTAGGTCCTTCGCCCGAGCCCCGCCCTCAATCATCCTTTTAATGGACCTACGTACGCTTCTACGTCCATCTTTTGGCATCGTTTCAAGGATCGCGTCCTGATCTCCCCCGCCAGTATTTACGAGGACGGTGCGATCAAATGACATGGTTTGAAGCAGCTCGCGCAGGTCCGGTGCTGAATACTTCGCATGGAGGCGGATGAAGACTACTTTCGGGTCGCGCTTCTTGACTTCTGCAATTAACGCTTTGCGAAGGGCCAGTTCATTGGCGGGTGACTGGGATCGAAGCCAGACGGGGCCCTTCTTTGCCCACAGGAACTTCACGCCGCGGATGCTGAACTCCGTCAGCGATATTAGTGCGATCGTGCGGTCATTCATGGTGAACGCATATCGCCCAAACACCTGCCTGCCGCAACGTTCATCAAATGCATCCCAAACGCGGCTTTGCTCTACCGGCAGTGGTCTTACTCCCGCAGCGGCTATTCTCATCTCTTCGGCTGATATCTGCGTGAGTTTATAGGTCACTTGCACTCCAATACTGTTAATGGCTAAGCAACATTTTAGACAGAACTACGACGCAGTTAAGTAATTCTAAGTAAAAGTTTTGCAATGCAGAGCACAAAAATGCCCCGGATCTGATCCAGGGCTATGAACAATCAATATTGAATACTAAGCCGGCAATACCGGGGTAATAAGTTGTTGGTGGGCGATACTGGGTTCGAACCAGTGACCTCTTCCGTGTGAAGGAAGCGCGCTACCACTGCGCCAATCGCCCGAGGTGGGTACCGGATTCGAACCGGTGTATACGGCTTTGCAGGCCGCTGCCTAACCACTCGGCCAACCCACCAGTTTGAAGACCTAACGGGCTTCAACAGAGCGGATGACGGGACTCGAACCCGCGACCCTCACCTTGGCAAGGTGATGCTCTACCAACTGAGCCACATCCGCAAATACTGGGTGCACCGATCAGGAAACCCCACTTGGTGCACCCAGTACTTTACGCGATATTGAGAAGCTGAACAAATCGCGCAAGTGTTACTTACGCCCTCTGCACTAGCGCGTCTAGAGAGTCGCGTTGCGCGCGTTCTTTCTTCGCGGGGTTCTCAGCTAGAACATCGTCAATCGAGACTTCACCGCGGCCCGGACGCGCCGCCAGTAGCGCCCACAGGATACACGCGAGGTCAACGACCTCCTGCATGAAAGCGCCCACGACTGCCGGCATGACGCCGGTGGCGCCAATTAGCATGAGGATCACGGATAGTCCCACGCCGATTCCGATTGCCTGCATTGCAATCTTCATGGTCCTCTGTCCGATACTTACTGAGCGAGCTGCGCGGTAAATGTCATCCAGCATGACGACGACATCGGCGGATTCAGAGGCCGCGGATGAGCCGCGCGCTCCCATTGCGATTCCAACATCAGCTGTTGTTAGAACCGGCGCGTCGTTGACTCCATCGCCGATCGCGGCAACTGGGTGCACGGCCTTTTCTATGACTTCAACCTTTTGCTTCGGCATCAAGGATGGGTAGACCTCATTGATACCGACAGCGTTTGCAACCGACTCTGCGGTGCCCTTCGCGTCACCCGTGATCATGATCACGTGTTCGACGCCGAAATCCTTGAAGGACTCGACCGTGATTGCGGCATCGACACGCAGGCTGTCCTCCATTGCGAAGGCTCCCACCCACTTCTTATCGATCCGCACGTGAATTAGGATCTGTCCGGGTTCAGGTTCGGGAGCTACACCGTCTTCATCAAGCACGCGCCCAGATCCGACCTCTACAAGTTTGCCATCCACTTTGCCGGACACGCCTACGCCACTGGTTTCGGAGACGTCCGATGCGGACGGGATAGAAACGTCGAATTCCTTTGCGGCCGATACGACTGCAGCAGCAAGCGGATGCGCGGAATGGCTTTCAACTGCAGCGGCCTTCGCGAGCACGTCCCTACCATCAACGCCTTCAACGACCAGGATCTTCACCAGTTCAGGGTGCCCGTAGGTAAGGGTTCCAGTCTTATCCATTGCGACGGTCTTGATCTTGGATAGGCGCTCTAGCGTGCCCGAATCCTTGACAATAATGCCTTCCTTCGCGGCGCGGTTCATGCCACCCAGGAACGCGACCGGAGCGGCAAGCAACAGCGGACACGGGGTCGCAACGACAAGAACCTGCGCGATACGCACCGGGTCACCGGAAATCCAGAACGCAACGCCTGCAATAATGAACGAAATAATCGTGAAAGGCACCGCCACCTTGTCTGCTAGGCGAACAACCGGCGCCTTTGAATCCTGCGCTTCTCGAACTAGCTCAATGATCTGCTGATACGCAGAGTCAGCCGCCCGAGCTGTCGCCTTCATAACAATGGCTTCCGAACCATTTACACCACCGGACAGAATTTCTTCGCCCTTCTTGTGCTCAACCGGTAGCGGCTCACCGGTAAGCGACGATTCCTCCGTGTATGCCACTTCGGACTCCAGGACACCGTCGACTGGAATCACTTCGCCGGGGCGAACCAGTATGCGTTCCCCAACTTCGACCTCGTCAATATCGGCATCGCGCGGAACGTCATTTTCGTCGAGGACGTGAGCGATGGTCGGTGCTCCCTCAAGCAGGCCAGTTAGCTGTGAACGGGCACGCTCTGCGGCGTAATCTTCGAGGGACTCACCACCGGAGAGCATGAGGCACACGATTAGTGCTGCCCAGTACTCCCCGACCAGCACTGTGGACACGATTGCGGTGATAGCCAGCAGGTCAATCCCCCACGCGCCACCCATGATCTGCTTGACCATGTCCCACGCCAGGATTGCAGCCAGGATCAAAGCGAATCCCGACACGTACCACTGAACCCATTCAACTCCGGCCAGCGCCATGGGCACAGCAGTAATTCCAACAACTAGCGTGGCAGCTAGCTCTGGATACCGCTTAAAGAAGTTCACAATCTTGTTCATACCAAGATTGTCATATACGAAGTTAGGACTTTCCAGGATGCAAAGCCTGTCCTAACCGGGTAGCGAGACCGGGAGATAAACAAAAAAGCGGCTACAAGAGCCGCTGTATCGAGTGGGCGATACTGGATTCGAACCAGTGACCCCTTCCGTGTCGAGGAAGTGCGCTACCACTGCGCCAATCGCCCGAGCGGATGACGGGACTCGAACCCGCGACCCTCACCTTGGCAAGGTGATGCTCTACCAACTGAGCCACATCCGCGTTCCGATCGTTTATCGGTGCGTAGAAAAGCTTAACCGAGTTTTCACCGTTTGGCAAAACAGACATCATTTGACTAAAAACCGCATGATATCGCCCGAAATTCCACTTTCAATCCCGGTTGTGGAAATAATAGAACGGTGATCTTAGTTACTTCCCCTCCCCCGATCTGGCTGAGCGCACTATTGGGCGCCGCGCTACTAGTGTCTCTAGTGCTCTGCCTGATACTCACTATCCGAATTCGGAAGGCAAAGAAGTCATCGAGGGGGCTTAACACGAGCATGGACGTGGTCGCTCACGAAATCAGAACACCACTGTCTCTAATCAAGGGGGCGGCTGAGCTACTCGAGTCCGCCGGCCCGCTCACCGATGAGCAAAAACAGTTCACCAAGACAATCCAGACAAACGCGGAACACGCAATCGCCGTTGCAGAAGATTTCCTCACGCTGGCAAAGCTTGACGCCTCCGGAGACCACCTGTCCCCAGAGACCTTCGACCTGCGCGAACTCACCCGCCAGACGGCCCGGGACCTTCGCGCAATACATGACTTCCCAATTCTGATTAGAGATTCCGGGCAACCAATCACGATCACTGCAGACCGCAACCTAATCAGACAGGCGCTGTGGAACCTCATCAACAACGCGATACGCCATGCCGATACACACAGCCAAGTCATGGTTCGCACCTATTCCACTTCCGAGCACGCATGCATTGAAGTTCGCGACCTCGGATCGGGAATCTCCCCAAACGACCGCGACAGTCTTTTTGTTCCCTTCCAGCAGTTGGGTCACGAGGGCGCCGCTGCGACCGGTCAGGGTGCCGGGCTTGGCCTTGCGATTGTGGACCGCATAGTCGCACTTCACGGTGGCGAGCTTCTGGTGGATAGCCTATTGGGACGGGGCACTTCGATCCACGTTCTGCTTCCATTTGAACAATCCCCGCGGAGGAGCAAATGACACACCTTGTGCTGGTAGTTGACGATGAAAAACAGATGACAGAAATTGTCAGTTTTGCGCTACAGACTGCCGGGTTCGAAACTGTAGTGGCACACGATGGCGCCACCGCGTGGAAGCTCTTCCAAAGCCGCCCGATCAGCCTGATTATCCTGGATCGAATGCTCCCGGACATTTCTGGAGCCACTTTGGCACAGCGCATTCGGGCCAGTTCGGACGTGCCAATCATAATGCTGACGGCACTTGGGGACACAGAGCAACGCGTGGCCGGCCTCGAAGCTGGCGCAGACGACTATATTGCAAAGCCGTTTTCGCCCCAAGAACTGATCCTGCGCGCAAAGGCGATCGTCAGGCGAACTGCACCCGCCCGTGAGGAGGACGTGTCAACGTACGGTCCTGTGACCATTCAGTCCGACACCGTGTACATAAACAGCGAAGCTGCGGATCTGTCTGAGATTGAGCTCAAACTGTTTCGCTGCCTGCTAAACCATCACGGAGAAATCGTTCCCGTGCGCACGTTGCTGAACGAAGTTTGGGAAACAAGTTCAAGTGCCGGAGGGCGCAATCTGGTTAAAACAACCGTTTATCGCCTGCGGAAGAAGTTGGCTGAAGCCGGGATGGCTGAGGACACCATCCAATCTGTTAGGGGCAGAGGCTACACGCTACATATGTAACAGCACTGTTACCAAGTGCGACCAAGTATCAATCGGATGTTACACGGAGGCATCCACACTTGAAATGTAAGCCTCAATGGCTATTTCAGATACCTATCGCACATTGGAGTGCCAAATGAATAACTCCCGCATCCCAAAGTGGTTGCGCGCACCAGCGCCCGCAAAGCGCTTACCGCAGGATCAGATCGATCACCTGTACCCACGCCTCAGGTTGCAAGTATTCCTGGGCATTTTCATTGGGTACGCCGGCTTCTACCTGATTCGTAACAACGTTTCGGCAGTTGCTCCGCTACTGATGAAAGATACTGGCATTGACACGGTCGGCATCGGCATCATCGCTAACGCCGTGCTGTTCTCTTACGGCCTGTCAAAGTTCTTCTCAGCAATGCTGTCGGACCGTTCGAACGCTCGATACTTCCTCCCACTCGGCCTCGCACTATCTGCCGTTATGAACCTGCTCGTGGCTTTCGCGCCTTGGGCTACAGCCTCAGTTGGAATCTTTGCAACTGTCATGTTCATTAACGGTTGGTTCCAGGGCATGGGCTGGCCTCCGTCAGGTCGTGTGCTCGTGCACTGGTTCTCCACGTCTGAGCGCGGTTGGAAGACCTCCCTTTGGAACACCGCCCACAACGTTGGTGGTGCAGCACTTCCTGCACTGATTGGCGCCGGTCTGGCATGGACGTCGAACAAGTGGCAGGCTGCATTCTGGGTTCCGGCCGTTGTCGCCCTAATTGTTGCAGCTATCGCATTCCTGCTAATCCGTGACACCCCTGTTTCTCAGGGTCTGCCTCCGATTGAGGAATACCGCGACGACCCAGCAAAGGTCACTGCGGATGAATCCACCAAGATGTCCGCGAAGGAAATGATCTTTAAGCACGTCCTCACCAACCGCACGATCGTGATGCTTGCTGTCGCAAACGTCTTCGTGTACTCCCTGCGCTACGGCGTGCTGTCCTGGATCACCGTGTTCCTAGCTGATAAGCACCACGCAGAAATCGGCTCCGGCTTGGTCGGATACGCCGTGTTCGAACTTGCAGGCATCCTCGGAACCATCCTGTGTGGTTGGCTCTCTGACTACGTGTTTAAGGGCTACCGCTCCGGTACCGGTATCCTGTTCACCTTGGCAACCGCGGTAGCTATCGCAGCCTACTGGCTCATGCCGGTGGGAACTCCGATGTGGATCCTGATCACCCTGGTTGGTCTGATTGGTGGCCTGATTTACGGCCCGGTCATGCTGATCGGTCTGCAGGCTATTGACCTGTCGCCTACGAATGTTGCGGGAACCGCAGCTGGGTTCACCGGCCTGTTCGGTTACCTGCTGGGTGCAACGCTGGCTTCGAGTGGTGTTGGCATCATCGTCCACAAGTTTGGTTGGGACGCCACGTTCATGTGCTTCATCGTGTTCGCAGTCATCACCGTGATCCTCTTCGGGATCGTTGGTCGTGACGAGAAGAAGCTCATGGCTAAGCGCGAAGCAGAGCACGACGCTAAGTAATCGTCCATTTGGATGTATGGGAACCTTGTGGGGCGCGGTTTTACCGCGCCCCACTTGGCTACACTGATCAGCATGCGCACTCGAGCCCTAGTAACCGCCCTCTTCGCGGCCATACTGTTGACGGCCTGCGCACCATCAAATGACCTGCTATTCCTTTGTTCCAACGAGGAATCAGTGTGCGAACAGTGGCGAGCCGACTTTGAACACGACAGCGGAATTCCAACTCGCTTCCTGCGACTCCCCACGTCTGAAGCCCTGGCGAGGATCACGTCTGAACGTGGCAAACCTGAATTTGATGCCTGGGTGGGTGGACCGTCGGAAAGCTATGTACTTGCAGATAAGCGCGGCTTGCTTGAGCCGTACCGTCCCAAGTACTTCGACTCGATTCCGAACCAGTTCAAGGATGAGCACGCCGCGTGGTTTGGCGTATACGGCTCGGTCCTAGGTTTTTGCATCAACCCGCACGTCCTCGCGGAAAATAATCTTCCCCACCCGACTGGTTGGAAAGACCTTGAAGACCCGCGTTTGAAAACGTGGATTTCCGCGTCCTCTCCGCTAACTTCTGGAACTGCGTTCACAGCACTTTGGACGCAGACGCAGCTTTTTGACAACCCCGAGGAACACCTAGAAAAGGTGTACGACAACGTCGGTAGATTCACCCATTCTGGCACTGCACCCGCGAGCGCCGTCGCGGCTGGTGATGCCGGGGTTGCAATTACGTTTACGCCGTACTGCGAGCAGGATTTCGACCCTAACGTTGATCTGGAGGTCGTTTTTCCAAACGAGGGTACGTTTTACGAGGTCGGGGCTGCGGCTCTGTTGGTGGGCTCGCGTTCTGAAAGCGAGGCTAGAGAGTTTCTTGACTGGCTTTCAAGTGCGCGCGGTCAGCAGGCTATGGGCAGGGCGGGCATTCCGCAGAGCCCGATTAATGCGGATTTACCTGATAATCTCCAGGAGTTTCTGGCATCTACAAATGTGAAGGTCTTGGATGCGACTGCCCCTGAGTTGGCGGAGCAACGAGATGCGTGGTTGCAGTGGAGCTTTGAATACTTGGAGTTTTCAAAGTGAGTGTGTTTGCTCCACCTGATCGAACGTCCCGGTTTCTTGACTGGACGGCGCGGGCGATTATTGCGGTCTCACTCGTGATTGGGATTGGGTATCCGCTGCTTGCACTGGTGTCGACAGCGGTGCTGCTTGAAACCAACTTGCGAAGGCTGCAGGTAGTTGAAGCTGTCTTTTGGTCAACGCTAGATAGCGCCATTGCGGCTCTTGTTGTTACGGCTGTGGCAGGCATTGTCGTTGCCCTCGTGCGATCACTTCCTCGCCGATTGGCGCACGTATTTGATGTGCTACTACTTATTCCCGCCGCGTTTTCCCCTTTTGTTATTAGTGGCGCGATAGGTCGTGGTCTTGGTCGTGGGGGATTTTTGGATCCCGGGTTTCTTCCCCCTTTCATGGGGCGCGCCGCGTTACTTGCAAGTTTTGCTGTTGCCCTATTCCCCTATGCTTACGCACTACTGCGTGTATCCATTTGGAACGTGCCCCTCACGCTCATCGATGTCAGTCGAGTTAACGGAGCTTCAGAGTGGGCGATTTTCAAGAACACCGTCTGGCCGAGTCTTCGCCGCGGTCTGCCTCTGGCTTGGCTTGTTGTTTTCATGCTTGCCGTGTCTGACCCGATTGTCCCAACGCTGCTGTCCTATCCGCATCCAAACGCGTCGAGGGCGGTGTGGGTGTTGACTACCGCGCTAGGTGATACCGGAGGGGCGGCGCGCATTTCGTTAGCGCTACTGCTCGCAACTTTCTCGCTGGGTGCCCTGGGATACCGCATTCTTGGGTCTCGACTCTTTTTACCGACTCTGCACGGTAGTGGCCCTGCTTCGAATAGGGTTTCGTTCTCGCAGCCGGTCGCAATGGCCATTTGGCCTCGCATAGCTTTTCCCAGTTTGGTTTCCGCGCTGCTTCTACTTCCGATTGTTTTCATGTTTCATGGTGCGAGGGCGCAGTGGGACCCAGCTTTTCCAACCGTGATTCGCACTGCAGCTGAGATCTCCGTTTTCACCGTTGCTGGGTCAATCGTGATTGCGGGGAGCGGGCTTTGGATCAAGGCTCGCAACCCGCACTCGTACCTGGTTGACATCCTCTTTGGACTGGTCCTTCTGATGCCCGGAGCCACGACTGGAACAGCACTGAGTCTTGCGTACGGACCGTCTTCACTGTTGGCGGCAAGCCTGTCGCCGACCTCGCAATCTCTGCTTTCGTCAGCTCTTATCGTGATTGCATACCTCACTCTAAGTGCCCCGCTCACATACCTAAGCGTTCGCGCGTACGGCACGGTTTTACCCAGGCAGGATTTCGAAACAGCACTCACCCTTGGAGCAAGTGTCGCGAAGGCTGCGCGCGTGGCCTCCCAGACGTGGTTTCGACAATCTGTAGTGATGTCAGTGACGATCGTGCTTGCAGTTAGTGCAGTAAGCGTCGCCCCGATCATGTGGGTAACTACGCCCTCGACGCCCCTATTGGTCCCCTACTTGTTTAGGCTTGTTGACCACTCTGAATTTGGCACCGCGTCGACGCTGGCTTTGATGATTTCTGCGATCGTTTTGCTGCTACTGATCACCACGACGGTGATTTTGTCTGTCCGATTCATTCGAAAGATAGGGCGATCATGAAACCGAGCCTCAGTCTGGTGGACCTAAAGCTAAACCGTCACGGACAAACTCTGCTTGAAGACATTAACTTGGACGTTTATCCAGGTGAACTGGTCGCGCTGATCGGCCCGTCCGGTGCTGGAAAATCGACCCTGTTTAGACTAATCAGTGGTCTGCAACGTCCCAGTGGCGGACGCGTCTTTATGGCCGGCGAGGACGTGACTGCCATGCCACCACAGCAACGCCCAAGCGCAATGGTGATGGACACTCCCGCCCTCTTTGGACATATGACGGTTAAAGAAAATGTTGCTTTTGCCGTTAACCGCGAGCTGCGGGATTCTTCGCCTGATGAACAGGTGATGGTTGCGATGACAGTGCTGAACATTCGTGACTTGGCTGATCGGTATCCAAACGAACTGTCGATGGGTCAGCGTCAAAAAGTGTCACTAGCAAGAACCCTGGTGCGCCGCCCAAAGGTACTGCTGTTTGATGAGCCATTGGCGCACGTGGATTCGTTTGCGGCCAGGACCCTGCGTGATGAAATCCTGCGAGTCCATAGGCGGATGAACTGCGCGTCCATCTACATCACGCATGATGTGAAAGAGGCGTTTTCGATAGCGGACCGCATCATCTATTTGGAGGCTGGGCGCATTCTGCAAGACGATCTTCCGCAAGAAATCCACGATGGTCCGGAATCCATCTCGATTGCCAAGCACCTGGGCGCCACCACAATTATTTCGACGCGGGCGAGTACCCAGAGGCTCGAGCACGGTGAAGTACTGGCGCATGCACACGTGCTTGGAAATGACCTCACCATCGCAGCTTCACCAGAAGTGCCACTGGGCGACACCGAAGTCGTCATCATCGGTTACCAGGACTCTGTGCACATCGAGCCCGCAAAATCGTCCTCACGCTTTCCAATTCGGGGCAGCATCGGCCAAATTGTGGAAAGCACGTACACCGGAGAGAACTACCGCCTACGCATCGAAACTGAGCGTGGCGCAATCGAGGCTGACGTACCCGCCGGCGAGCCGAGCGGTGGCCCAGGCGACCTCGTGACAATCACACTTCGTGAGGATTTGCTGTGGGCACTACCTGCAAACGAGGCGTCTGAATAGGCGCAAATTTTAAAAGACAATTAGGCGTTAGACGCGAGAATATTAACAATGTGGGGCTATCTCTTAGCCTGAAACGCGAGAGTATGACACGCTTGGGGTATGCAGATTTGGCCAGGTGAACCCTATCCTCTCGGAGCCACATACGACGGCTCCGGTACTAATTTTGCGATTTTTTCGTCCGTCGCCGACTCAGTAACACTGTGTCTGCTAGACGAAGAACGCAATGAACAACGCATCGAACTGACCGAAGTTGATGCCCACGTTTGGCACGCATACCTACCTGGGATTCAGCCCGGTCAACGATACGGCTACCGCGTTCACGGCCCCTACGACCCGGAAAATGGTCACCGTTGCGACCCGAACAAGCTCCTGTTGGACCCGTACGCAAAAGCTATCGATGGGCAGGTAACGACCTCCGAGTCGCTGTATTCGTACAAGTTCGATGATCCCGAGCAGCGCAACCAGGCGGATTCTACGCAGGACACGATGATCTCGGTGGTTGTGAACCCGTACTTTGATTGGGGACACGACCGTCCACCAAACCACGAGTACCACAACACAATCATCTACGAGACGCACGTGAAGGGCATGACGCAACTTCACCCGGAGGTTCCCGAACAACTGCAGGGAACCTATGCAGGCATGGCGCATCCGGCTGTCATTCAGCACTTGAAGGATCTCGGAATTAACGCCGTCGAGCTGATGCCCGTTCACCAGTTTGTGAATGACCCGTACCTGCAAAGCAAGGGACTTTCTAACTACTGGGGCTACAACACGATTGGTTTCTTTGCCCCGCACAACGGCTACACCGCCTACGGCAACATTGGCAGTCAGGTCCAAGAGTTCAAGCAGATGGTCAAGACCTACCACGCGGAAGGCATTGAGATCATCCTTGACGTCGTCTACAACCACACGGCGGAGGGCAACCATATGGGCCCCACCCTGTCATTCCGCGGGATCGATAACGCCGCGTACTACCGCCTGGTTGACGAGGACAAACGCCACTACTTTGACACCACAGGAACCGGTAACTCACTGCTCATGAGTTCCCCGCACGTGCTGCAGCTAATCATGGATTCGCTACGCTACTGGGTAACCGAAATGCACGTCGACGGATTCCGGTTCGACCTTGCGTCGACACTCGCCCGTCAGTTCCACGAGGTCGATCGACTCTCCGCTTTCTTTGATCTGATTCATCAGGACCCGATCGTCTCTCAGGTGAAACTAATCGCGGAACCTTGGGACGTCGGTGTTGGTGGCTACCAGGTGGGTGGATTCCCACCACTGTGGTCTGAATGGAATGGCCAGTACCGCGATACTGTGCGTGACTTCTGGCGCGGTGAGTACTCCTCACTACCAGCGTTTGCGTCTCGAATCTCGGGTTCAGCTGACCTGTATGAGCACTCCGGGCGCCTGCCAATGGCATCGGTCAACTTTGTAACCGCCCACGATGGGTTCACAATGCGCGACCTCGTTTCATATAACGAAAAGCACAACGAAGCCAACGGTGAGGGCGGCAACGACGGTGAATCAAACAACCGATCATGGAACCACGGCGTAGAAGGCCCCACGGACGACCCCGAAATCAAGCGGCTAAGGCTGCGCCAGCACCGCAACTTCCTTGCAACGCTTGCAGTTTCACAGGGTGTTCCAATGATTTCGCACGGCGATGAGCTGGGACGCACGCAGCAGGGTAACAACAACACCTACTGCCAGGACAATGAGCTTTCGTGGATTAACTGGGAGCTGGATGAGGATCAAGAGGCACTACTTGAGTTCTCCAATCGTATCCTCCAGCTTCGCCACGACCACCCCGTTTTCCGGCGTCGCCGGTTCTACAAGGGTTCCGCAGAGCGCGGCGGCGAATCTGACCTGGGCGAGATCGAATGGTTCAGCCCGACTGGGGAACACATGACCGAGAAGGAGTGGGAGCAGGCTTGGGCTCGCTCGACCATGATTTTCCTAAACGGTAATGCGATCCAAGAACCCGACGAGCGTGGACGTCGCATCGTGGATGATGACTTCATCCTCTGTTTTAACGCGTCCCCCGAAGACGTCACTTTCCAACTTCCGGACAAGACTTACGGTGAAGAATGGGACACCGTTGTCAACACTGCTGATGACAGTGACGAAACGAAGTATGCAGCTTCGGACAAGATTCCTGTCACTTCCCGATCAATCTTGATTCTGATGAGTCCTCGAGAAGGAGCATAATGACAAACCCTGATCACTCACATCTACCAGCACCCGGGCGGCGCACCCCGCTGTCGACGTACCGGCTACAGCTGACACCCGATTTCACCTTCGAGAAGGCGCAGGGGGTCTTGGAATACCTGGTGGATCTGGGTGTGACGGACGTTTATGTCTCCCCTATCCTGCAGGCCGCGCCGGGATCTAATCACGGTTACGACGTTGTCGATCATCGGCACGTGTCCAAGGAATTGGGCGGCCGCGAAGCGTTCGAAGCGTTCTCCGACAGGGCCCACGAGCTGGGCCTGTCCGTAATAGTCGACATTGTTCCCAACCACATGGCGGTGCCGACTCCGGTGTGGCACAACAAGGCGATGTGGTCGGTGCTGAAGCACGGGGCGGATTCCGCGTTCGCAAACTGGTTTGATGTCGACCTGGATAACCAGATCCTGATGCCCATTTTGGGTAAGCGAATCGGGCAGGTCCTGGCTGACCAGGAGATCGAACTGACGAAAATGGTCATTCCCACCGAGCCGCAGTACGGCGAGCAGTGGGTACTAACCTACTTCGACCACGTTTTCCCAGTTGCAAAGGGCACCGAGTCCCTGCCCCTCTCCGTCCTCATTGAACGTCAGCCCTACCGCCTGGCGCACTGGAAGGTCGCGGATGAAGAACTGAACTACCGTCGCTTCTTCGACGTGGGCACCCTGGCCGGACTGCGTATCGAGCAAGAGGACGTATTCCAAGCCACGCACGCCCTCCTATTTGAACTTTTTGACGCCGGCTACATTGACGGATTCCGCGTCGACCATCCAGACGGACTTGCAAACCTGACGCAGTATTTCCGTCGCCTGTCCGATGCAACGGGCGGTGCGTGGATTGTCGCTGAAAAGATTCTTGAGGGCGAAGAGGAGCTCGACAGTGACTGGCCGGTTGCTGGCACGACGGGCTATGACACCGCGTGGCGCCTGAATGCGTTGCTGACGGAGCCGGCTGGCTCAATGCCGCTGGGCGCGATCATGCACAATCTGACGGGAGATTCGCCGTCCTCGCTTCCGCAGGTCATTGCGGAGGCCAAGGCGCAGATTATTGATACTTCACTTTCCGCAGAGGTTCGCCGCGTTGGTTCGCTGATCTGGACGATCTGTCAGGAAGACATTCGCCTGCGTGACCACACTTTCCGCAGCTTGATCGACTGTTTGCGCCAGCTTGTGATTGAGTTTGATCGCTACCGCGGATACGTGATTCCGTCCGAGCCCGCGCCCGCGCTCACTAGGCGCCTGGTTGAGGAGGCCGCTGATCGGGCACGCGCAAAACTGGATGATGACCTTTCCGACACGATGGATGTCATCGTCGCGCTGGTTTTGGGTGATGAGATCGGTTCAGCAGGCCTGGACAAAACCGATGAGCGCCGCCGCGAAGTGATCGTCCGCTTCCAGCAGATCTGTGGTGCTGTTCAAGCGAAGGGTGTTGAAGACACCGCGTTTTATCGCTGGACGCACATGGTTTCGCTGAACGAAGTCGGATCAACGCCGGAGGTGTTCAGCCTGGATATTGACCGCTTCCACGCGTTTGAACAGAAACTGCAGTCCGGTTGGCCAGCAACCATGACATGTGGAACCACGCACGACACGAAGCGTGGTGAGGACGTGCGCGCACGCATCTCCCTGCTGTCGCAGCGGGCAACCGACTGGACGAGTTTGATCACTCAGCTTCGCCTGATCAGCTCAAGCTTCCGTCCTTCAAATGTTGATGGTCGCGCTGAAAACATGATGTGGCAAACCATCGTTGGAACCTGGGCGCGCACGGACCGCATCACGCCGGATCGCCTGCGTGAATACCTGACGAAGGCAATCCGTGAGCAGAAGGAATGGACGTCTTGGACAAACCAGGACACGCAGCGTGAAGAGGACTTCCTGAACTTCGCAGTCGAGATCATCAAGAACGCCGAGATTCGCGAACTGCTTGATGAGTGGTGCGATTCCAACGAGGACCTGATTCGCACCATGATCCTTCCTATGAAGGCAATCCAGCTCACGCTACCCGGCGTTGCCGACGTCTACCAGGGCACCGAAATTACCAGGACTTCCCTGGTTGACCCGGACAACCGCCGCCCGGTTGACTTCGCTGCTTTGCAGGAGCTCTTGAATCACCTGGACGAGGCCAAGCCAAAGACCCTGGATGAAGAGAAGATGATGATCACCGCGACGCTTCTGCGTTTGCGTCGTGATCTGCCGGAAGTTTTCGTGTCCGCGAAGGCCGGCTACGAGCCGCTTCCGACCTCGTCTGGACACTGCATTGCGTATGCCCGCACGTACGATGCGTCCCCGCAGGTCTTGACCGTTGCCGTTCGTCGCGCCGCTTCGCTTGAAGAAATCGGCGGTTGGGGCGACACCTCCGTGGTCCTACCTGAGGGCCACTGGGTCGACGTGTTCACAGGCAATCACTTTGACGGCGGAGACATCCACGTCGAAGACATCCTCGATCAGTATCCGGTAGCCGTACTTCGAAATGCTAATGAAGGTTGATTTTGTGACCGAACTTCACGAAACTTTTGAAAACACGCCTGGCCGCGGTCGCGTACCCGTGTGGTCTTCCAAAGCCAGTTCAGTAACGCTACATATTGTCGACGAGGGCGAGGCTCGCCAACTCGAAATGGAACGCCACGGCAACTGGTGGGTTAGCCCCGAGGAACTGGCCGATGGTGTGCGCTACAGCTATTCAATTGATGGAGGCGACCCTGTACCGGATCCGCGCGCGCTGCGCCGCCCGGACGGTGTGCATGCCGCGTCGATGACGTGGACACCCCCGGCTCGGTCTACCTATGACGCGGGTAGCCAGCTGGGCAAGGTTTTCTATGAGCTTCACATCGGCACGTTCACTGAAGATGGAACGCTAGATTCCGCGATTGAGAAGCTGGATCACCTGGTTGACCTGGGCGTTGACGTAGTTGAAGTCATGCCAGTGTCTGCGTTCCCCGGTGAGTTCGGGTGGGGGTACGACGGAGTCAGCCTGTATGCAACGCAGGAAACCTACGGCGGTCCAGACGCTTTCCGCCGGTTCGTTGATGCCGCTCACGATCGCGGTCTGGCAGTCTGCCTAGACCTAGTGTTGAACCACTTCGGCACGGTTGGTAACTACATTGCCGAGCTCGATGACTACTACTCTGCCCGCCACGAAACGCCGTGGGGGCCTGCATTCGACCTCGATGATAAGAACGCGGAGCACACCCGATCGTTCCTGCTTGGCGCAGCACTGCACTGGCTGGGCGACATGGGTGTAGACGCGTTGCGACTAGATGCCGTGCACGCCCTCGACGATGATTCCGACTATCATTTCTTGGCGGAATTATCTGATGAAGTTGCGAAGCTGGAAAAGGAAACTGGTCGCACGTTCACCCTGACCGCGGAGTCTGACCTGAATGACCCGATCATGGTGACGCCTACTGCGGATGGTGGTCGCGGTATGGACATGCAGTGGGATGACGATTTGCACCACTCGCTGCACGTCTTGTTCACCGGGGAGAATCACGGATACTACAGTGATTTCGATACTCGCGACGCGATCGTGAAGGTCTTTGAAGAGGTTTTCTTCCACAACGGAACTTTCTCGTCTTTCCGTGAAAAAAAGTGGGGCGCGGAAGTTGACCCCAAGATGGATCGACGCAAGTTCATGATCTTTTCGCAGGATCACGATCAGGTTGGTAACCGCGCGATTGGCGACCGTCCGTCGCGCGTGCTCGATGACAAGCAGCTGGCGTCCCTTGCGGCACTGGTCCTGCTGGCGCCGTACACTCCCCTGCTTTTCCAGGGCGAGGAGTGGGGTTCAAAGGGCCCATTCCTGTTCTTCTCTGACCAGGAGGGCGACGAAGCGATGGCGAAGGCGATGCGCGATGGGCGCCGCGCCGAGTTCGCTTCGCACGGCTGGGATGCCATCTACGGCGAACGGGTTACCGTGCCGGATCCGACTGCACGGTCAACGTTTGAAGATTCAAAACTCGACTGGGATGAATGCGCCTCGGATCGCGGTCAGCGCATGCTCAACTGGTATCGCGACCTCATCGCACTACGCCGCAAGATCAACACCGACGGTTCAAAGGTTGCGATGGAGTGGTCCGGCGACCTCCTCATCCTGCATTTGACCGACTTCGACGTGATCGTCAATTTCGGCGAGGACGTGGCTGTGGACTCTGAAAACGTTGAGCTTGCCTGGAGCGATGCACCCCGTACGGGAACGCTCCCCGCGCACGAAGTCGTTGTGGTTTCGCGCTAGCTGAGCGCACTTATCAAGCGGTCTTGGAGCACGAGGTCGTCCATGATGCGCGCTGGTTGAGCGTGCTTATCAAGCGCTCTCCGTACGCGAAATCGTTGCAGGTTCGCACTGTTGAACGTACTCATCAAGCGGTCTCCGCGCACGAAATCGTATTCGCGCGCGGAGACCTGATCGCATACTTTACAGTTCGGCCGGTGGGAACTGCCTGAAGATCCGGTGGAATCTGGCGTCACGCAGAGTTAGGAAGACGTCGCGCTTCCACTGGGATTCGACCGGGTTCTTCAACGGGTTGAATGCGCGTCCCTTTGCTTCCAGGGTCTTCATCTTTTCAGCCAGTTCGGGATCATCAGTCCACTTGGTTGCAACCGAAGTGGGAACCAGCGTGTAGAAGGCTTCCTTAGGTGCCTTCTTCAGCTTGGAACCGTTACCGAACACAACATCGTTTACAAGCACCTGCATAGGGTTGATTCCGGCCGCGAACACATAGGCGGAGTTCCGCCCGATTCGCGGGTTCACTTCTAGGAAGTACTCGGTGCCGTCGCGCGGATCCACCTTGATGTCGAAGTTCGCGAATCCCTGGTAATCCACCTTCTGGAAGAACTTTTGAACCTTTTGGAAGATCTTCTCGTTCGGCGAAGTAATCATCGCTACCGGGTTACCAACCAGGCTCGGGCGGTGATCCTGGAGCGCCACCTGCGCGTGCGACAGCATCACCAGTTTCCCGCGCGTATCAACGTATGCAGTGATCGAGCGGATCTGGCTGTCGCCACCGGGGATGTACTCCTCAACGACGAACGCGCCGTCGTAACCGTGTTCCTTAAGGTCAGCGAGGAACGCGCGCAACTCGTCTTCAGTCTCGAAGTAGTAGACCTTGTGCTTGTTCGGTAGGTCGAGCTTTTCGAACTCAGCGGAAAGTGCGGGCTTCGCAACGACGGGGAACTTCAGATCCGCGTCGTAGGACTCGCCCGGCTTGATCTCTACAAAACGAGCGGTGTCCATCCCCACTTCTTCACAAATCTCTTTGAAGCTGGCCTTATCGGAAACAGCGTCTAGAGTTTCGCGCGACGGGAAAGCACACACATACGCTTCGGGAAGCTGTTCGCGAATCGTCACGACCTTGTCAATCATCGGATCAGCATTGGTCATGAGTACGAGCTTCTTGTCCGGGTGCTTCTCAGCCACGTCCTCGAGGATTGAAAGGACACCTTCCGGCGTTGACGTGTCGACCGGTTGGACCCAATCGATGAAGTCGGACAGGACTATCGCCTGCGACGGCGCGCGGGAGATGCAGATGACGCGCGTGTTGAACTCGTCGTTGAACTGGCGGGCCAGTGCGTAGGCTTCGATGCCGCCGCCGATGATGACCGGGAGGAACTTGGCCTCGCGGGTGGATTCGGGCATCTGGTAGCGGGCAAGCTTGTCCTTCACGTCGCGACGCAGGCTCAGGAGCGCCGTTACGGAGCGGTGCAGTGCCAGGTCGCGCGCTGGACGGACCTGTTTAATTTCATTTGAAAACTTTGTCTTGAACTCATTCAAGCTCAGCAGCGACGGCGAAAGATCTGACCCAATGCCCATTAGGTCGAATGTCGTACATCCCTTGTCTCGAACCAGGAGCGCCTCTTTATAGACCATCAGATCGTTCGCGCGTTCCTGCAATCCGAGTTCGTTTGTGGCCGCATACATGCGCTGCGCACCACCATCAGACATGGTGAGCAGCGACCAAGCCCCGAGCTCATCACCCGCGCGAGCTGCCACAATCATCGAACGATCCCTACCGAGCGACTTCAGAATCGATTCAAAATAGTGTTTTTCAGGCGGGAAGAAGCCATCGCGCTTCGCCGTTTCCTGCATGACTTCGTAATACGGGCTGAAATCCGCGAGGGCGTTCTCGGTTTCGTCCCTTACTTCAAGCGAAGACTCCCGCATTGATTTGCGTACGTCGCGTCGGCCCCTGCTCTTGAACTTCGACAGGATCTGCTCATCATCGCCCTCGAGGTCGAGAACTACTGTCGCGTCGAAAGTAATTGTTGAAATGATGGGCCGGGTGCCTTCGGCCTCTGGGCGAGAATGAAGGCGCAGGAACGCGGCCAGCGGAAACTCTTTGCGCACAGTGTGGCGCAGTGCCGTGAGGAGTTCGTCCTCTTCCGCGTCAGACGGCTCATTCACCCACACCGGGCCGTTACGCGCCCACAGATACTGGATGCCTGAGGACTTCATCTTCGTCGCATACATTACCGCGACGGTGTCAGCCTTTCTGCGCGCAACAAAATATGCGCCTACCTCCCTGTCACCCGTCACTGAGTCAAGGTCGGCCCACTGCCTGGTCTGCTCTATCGGCAAAGCGAGACCAGCTAGCTGAACAGCACGATCGTACTGTTCAGGCGTGACACGGCGAACAACAATCTGATCCACTATCAAACTCCTCGGTATACCTGTGCTAAGTCTAGAACACCTGCCTTAGACGTTCCTGTAAGGGCAATCGCCACCGACCGGCTCACTAGACGAACGCGCCCAATCCGATGAACGCGCCTAACTAGACGAACGCGGCTTATGACAACTATTAGGCGCCTAGTGGGCGCGCCGTGCTGAAAATAAATCCCTGTGCCGTAGCCTAAATGTGTGTTAACGGCAGTTAGCGGTGGTGCAACCAGAACTCACCCACCCCAGGAATTCATCGATGCTCTGCTGAGTCTGCGCGACGTCAACGCGCACCAAGACATTGAGCTCGAAGAAGTACCTGCCCCGCGCAAAATAGCGCCCTACGCTGCAGCCCTGCGAGCCTTCACCATCGCGGAGGACGACGAAATCCCCATTGCGACCGGGCGATTCGTCGTTCTATATGACCCCGATGAGCAACCCGGCTGGAACTCCCGGTTCCGCATCATCATCCACGTCCGCTCCCAAATGGATGCGGAAATGGGCACCGACCCCCTACTGGGTGAAGTCGTGTGGAGTTGGGCCCATGACGCCCTCGACGATGCGGGCGCAAACGCGCGCGATATGAACGGCACCGTAACACGCGAACTTTCAGAAACGTTTGGCGGCCTAACCCTGGATCGTTCAGACGTAGAAATAGAAATGAGGGCGTCCTGGTCCCCCGCTACAAACGATCTGGGCCCGCACTTGGAAGCGTGGCTGAACCTGATTGCACAAACCGCGGGAACCTGCGACGATCCTGACAGCACAGACACATCTATCGAACCGGTGACGCATGCCTGAAGATTCAGCACCCTCCGATGAACCAACCCTGATTGTCCACCCTCGCGAGGGCACTCCCGACCCGATAGACACCGAAGAAGCCCTGGCACACGCCGTGCAGCGCCTGGAAAAATCGGAGATGCCCGTTGCGATAGATGTTGAACGAGCCTCCGGATTCCGCTATTCCGACCGCGCCTACCTTGTCCAGATCCGGCGCGAGGACGTAGGCACCTTCCTGATTGACGCTGACGCACTGCCGCATCTTGATGCGTTAAACGAAGCCCTATCCAACGGCGTTTGGATCCTTCACGCCGCCGATCAAGACATTCCCAGCCTGCGCGGCGCACATTTATTTCCACCTGAAATTTTTGATACCGAGGTCGCAGCTCAGCTACTCGGATACGAACGCATCGGCCTGGCGGCCGTCTGCGAACAGACCCTTGGCGTGACCCTTGATAAGGAGCATCAGGCTTCCGACTGGTCGAATCGGCCGCTCCCCCGCGCCTGGCTGCGTTACGCCGCGCTGGACGTTGAGCTACTCACCGACCTTTACCGAGAGCTCGGCAAAAAACTCTACGACGCAGGCCGGTGGGACTGGGCACAGCAGGAGTTCGAGCACATCCAGCAGATGAAGCCGAAACCTGAAGATCCCAACAAGTGGCGCACGATTCCAGGCGCTGGCAAGGTTCGCCGGCGCCGGCAGCTCGCGATTTTGGAAGAGCTTTGGAAGACCCGCGAAGAAATCGCGGAAGCCAAGGATATAGCCCCAACCCGTTTGATCCGTAACCGCACCCTGATCTCGCTTGCAGTCAAGACACCGCGCAATAAGCGCTCTTTGTTGAACATCCAGGAGATGCGCCGGCCTCGCACACGCCACTACACCGACCAGTGGATGAACGCGATCCGCCGCGGAAAGAGCCGATCCGAAGCGGACCTACCACCCTTAAAACGCCCGCACCTGCCCGGCGAACTACCAAAGCATTCCGGTTGGAAACTATCCCACCCCGACGAATTCAAACGTTTGCAGATTATCCGCGAGGTCGTTGCTAAGCGCGGTAAGGCCTTGGAGATCGACCCCGCCGTCGTGTTGGAACCCCGAGTACAACGCCAAATCGCGTGGGATGGCCCCACCCTACAGGGCGACAAGTTGGATCAGTACCTCTTGCGGCACGGTGCTCGCCCCTGGCAGATCGACCAGGTTCATGACGGCCTAGAGGCCGCAATCCGCGAATATTAGCGCTGCAGGCTCTCCATTAGCTCAGTTATTTCCGCGACGGAATGATCAACGTCTAGGTGCAGGTGCTCGATGATCTGGGCGCGCTTGGCGTGATCCAGGAACTGCTTCGGGATCCCCCTTGCCATCACCGGCGTGAACTTTCCTTCCCGAGCCAACGCGTCGCGGACAGCGGCACCAAATCCATTTGCCTCAAGCCCGTCCTCAAAAGTCACGATCAGGTTCGAATCTGCGATCTGATCGACCAGGTCCTGAGTTACGGGAAGGAGCCAGCGCGGATCAATCACCCTGGTACGGTAGCCTTCCTCGGCAAGTTTGCGCGCGGTTTCCAAACCATTGTTAGCAAATGAGCCAGTAGCAAGAATGGTGATCTCAGCATCGTCCTCGTCAAGGAGGACGTCGCCCCACTCTTCCCTTGAAATGGCCTCTATGGGCTTGGGTAGCGCTCCCTTGGGATAGCGAACAACGGTGGGGGCATCATCTATTGCGGTTGCTTCGCGCAGCGCCAAACGCAAGGTTTCCTCATCGCGAGGTGCGGCTAGGCGCAGGCCCGGAACGATTGAAAGCATCGCAATGTCCCACATTCCATTGTGGGAAGGCCCATCGTCACCGGTGATTCCCGCACGGTCAAGCACGAAGGTAACGCCGGCCTTGTGCAGGGCAACGTCCATTAGGACCTGGTCAAAGGCGCGGTTCAAGAATGTTGAGTACACCGCGAACACGGGGTGTGCTCCGGCGTAGGCCATTCCTGCGGCGGAAGTAACGGCGTGCTGTTCAGCAATGCCTACGTCGATGACGCGATCCGGGTAGCGCTTCTTGAGCGGTAGCAGTCCCACGGGAGCCATCATTGCCGCCGTGATACCTACGATCTTGGGGTTTTTCTTTGCGAGCTTGACGATCTCGTCGGCAAAAACGGCCGTCCAACCAAATCGTGAAGGCGCCACCGGCAACCCGGTTTCGGGGTGGATCTTTCCAACTGCGTGGAAGCGGTCAGCAACGTCCTCTTCCGCCGGAGTGTATCCGCGGCCCTTCTGCGTGATCACGTGAAGAAGGATCGGCTGTTTGGCGGCCTTTGCTCTGGTTAGAGCGAACTCGATTGCGACCTCGTCGTGACCATCGATCGGCCCGACGTACTTGATGCCCAGATCCGCGAACATGACGCCCGCGGTGATTGCGTCGCGCATGCCTTCCTTCAGGCCGTGCAGAGTGTCAAACGCTACTTCACCCGGTTTGCCACGCGACAGAAGTTGCTTTTTACCCCAAGCCAGCGCCTTCTCGTAGCCCTCCGACATGCGTAGCGCGTCAAGGTGATGTGCAAGGCCACCAATCGTCGGAGCGTAGGAACGACCATTGTCATTCACGATGATCACGAGGTTTCCATCCTTGTGGTCACCAATGTTGTTAATCGCTTCCCAAGCCAACCCGCCTGTCAGGGCACCGTCACCAATGACGGCTACGACGTGGTCTTCGCGGCCAGTGCGCTTAAATTCACGCATGATGCCCTCGGCCCACGAAAGCGCGGTGGATGCGTGCGAGTTTTCAACAATGTCGTGCTTGGATTCAGCTCGTGATGGATACCCGGACAGTCCGCCCTCTTGGCGCAACTTTGAAAAATCAGTGCGGCCTGTCAAAAGTTTGTGTACATAAGCCTGGTGGCCAGTGTCGAAAACGATGGCGTCACGCGGGGAATCAAACACGCGGTGAATCGCAAGAGTCAGTTCTACGACACCAAGGTTGGGACCCAGGTGACCGCCGGTGCGCGATACGGACTGGACCAGGTACTCCCGAATCTCCGCTGCGAGCTCTATAAGCTCAGCCGATGTCAGCGCCCGAATATCTGCGGGCCGCTTAATCGACGCGAGGAGCTTTCCTGGCTTAACAGTCACTGGATTATCCATGGCACCATCCTAATGGGCAAAACAGTTCAGCCATAACGCAGGCGCAACACGTCTTCTGGGCGATCAAGACATACCGCCCTCATTGGCGCTAAATTGGTAGGTAACTACGACCGCAGATTGGAAGAGTGGAGCATGACGAAAAAAAGTCCTTACGGTACGTGGGAATCACCTATTAATACCGAAGACCTCACATCGCGCACAGTAACGCTTTCCCAGCTTCGTGTGGATGGCCAGTCAACCATGTGGGTTGAAGGACGCCCCAATCAGGGTGGCAGGAACGTGCTCTTGCGTCGTGACCCGCTCGGCCAGACCGAGGAAGTCCTCCCCATGATCGAGGAATCCGTCCTTCCCGACGTCCGCACCCGCGTGCACGAATACGGCGGGCGCGCATATGCCGTCCACGAGGGCGTAGTTGTGTTCTCTCACGCTAAAGATGATCGCGTGTACCGCTACGACCTCAATAATCCTTCCGACGGGATTATTCCGCTGACGGAACTTTCCAACCGACGCTACGGTGACTTCGAGATCGCGGAAGTGCGCGGCATCGTTTACGCCGTGTGTGAGGATCATACCGTCGAGGGCGAGCCGGAAAACTATTTGGTTTCCATCCCGCTGGATGGTTCGGGTGCTCGTGATTCCAGCCTGATTCATCGGATCTTTGAAGGCACCGATTTCGTGATGGCTCCAACGCTTTCTACCGATGGAACCAAGCTGGCGTGGGTGACGTGGAATCATCCGCAGATGCCGTGGACGCAGTCGCAGCTTCACGTGGCGTCAGTTGATTTTGACGGTGAGATTATTGAAAAGATGACGCTTGTCGACGAAGAGGGCGTGGCTGTGTACGAGCCGCGGTGGACGCTTACGGGCGACCTTATCCATGTCGATGACAGCAACGGTTGGGCGAACCTGTATCGCACCGAGGGCTTTGAGTGGCGCGAAAATGAGGGCGTCAACGAATGGATGAATCGTCTGCGCACGCGTCGCCTGCACCCGTCAGAGCGCGCGTTCTCGCATCCGCACTGGCAGCTTGGCCTGCACTCCTACGACAATCTTGATGAAGAACACCTGATTTGTTCCTGGACGGAGGAGGCTTTCTGGCACGTTGGCACAGTCCGCTTGGATAATGGCCAACTGGAGGCTTGGGACGTCGATTGGTGGCCCGTTGGAAACGTTGCGGCTGATGGCGGCCGCGTAGTGATGTTGGCTGACTCTGCTACGGAAACCCCCGCGATCGTTGAGATTCAGCGCGGTGAAGTGCAGATTCTGCGTTCCTCCACATGGACGGACCTGCCTGAAGACCTGGTTTCTAAGGCGGAGGCAATTGATTGGCCCACATCCGATGGTGAGGAAGCCCACGGCTTCTTCTACGCACCCTCAAACCCTGAGTTTGAGGGCCCCGAGGATGAACTGCCCCCACTCATCGTCATGGTTCACGGTGGCCCAACGTCGGCTGCCCGACCGGGCCTGAGCCTGTTCAAGCAGTTCTGGACCTCGCGCGGTTTCGCGATTCTGGATGTCAACCACCGCGGATCCACCGGCTGGGGCCGCCCCTTCCGCGAACGCCTAAACGGAAACTGGGGCGTCATGGACGTCAACGATGCTGCCGACGGCGTTCGCTTCCTGGTGAAGGAAGGCAAGATTGACTCTAACCGCGTCGCTATTCGCGGCGGATCTGCAGGCGGTTTCACAACGCTTTCAGCACTTGCCACGTCGGACGTCTTTACCGCAGGAACATCCCTGTACGGCATAGCGGACCTGAAGAAGCTAGCTGCGGAAACCCACAAGTTTGAGTCACGCTACCTCGGCCGCATGCTCGGCGCGCAAGGCCCGGATGATCCGGTGTGGGAGGAGCGCTCACCGATAACCAAGGTTGAAAACATCAAGGCTCCCCTGCTACTCCTTCAGGGATCCGAGGATAAAGTTGTTCCCCAGTCACAGGCAGAGTTGATCAAGGACGCCCTCGAAAAAGAAGGCAAGACTGTAGAACTGAAGGTCTACGAAGGTGAAGGACACGGTTTTGTAAAGGGTGAAAATATTCGAGATTCGATCGAGACCGAACTCGATTTTTACCGCAAAACCTGGGGCATTTCCTAGGCCACCATGTCGTCGCCCACAACTGCATCCGAACCGTCTCCCGAGGGGAATAAGGGCTGGGTCGAACGCATAAAACACGACCTGGTTTACCGGCGCAGTGGCCAGGCCGTTCTGGCTATGACCGCCGGAATCCTCACTGGATTAGCATGCGTGCTTTTCTACTACATGATCATCGGGTGGGAATACCTGATGACGGGATTCACCGACTATGCGGTGCAGGGTGGAGCCAACCACGGATGGCTGGGCATTGGGCCTTGGTTCGTTATTTTCACGCCGGTAATATCGGCGCTCATCTACGCACCCATCGTGCAGAAATGGGCGCCGACCACGCGTGGCCTGGGTATTCCAGAGGTCATGCTCGCGGTACGTCGCAACGGCGGTAAGCTTCCACGCAACGTGTGGTTTATCAAGGTGTTCGCCGCTGCTTTGACCATTGGCGGCGGTGGATCCGTTGGCAAAGAAGGTCCCGTAGTTCAAACGGGTGCAGCAGTGTCATCGCTGGTCGGCTCCAGGTTGAACATGCCCGCCCAGCGAGTCATGATCCTGGTTACGTGCGGAGCCGCAGCCGGAATTTCCGCGACATTCAACGCTCCCCTAGCAGCAGCTGTCTTCGCCCTCGAAGTAATTCTGGTTAAGTTTTCCGCTGAAATTTTCGGCATGGCAGTTATTGCGTCCGTGTCATCAGCAGTCGTTTCGAGGGCGTTGCTTGGTAACCGCTTTATTATCAGTCTTCCGGGTAGCTACACGATGGACTCCCAGCTTGATCTGTGGGCCGTTCCAATCGTTGGGCTGATCGCTGGACTTGGTGGCGTTCTGCTGTCAAAGACTCTGTACTTCATGACAGATGTGTTTGACAAGATCGACAAGGGCCCGGAATGGCGCAGGCCTGTCCTGGGCGGCTTCCTGCTCGGAGCAGGGCTGTGGGTATTCCCTGAACTGTACGGAACGTCCACGGACCTGCAGGCGCAAGCTTTGACGGGTGATTTTGCGGCTAGCACGCTGCTTATGTACGCGGGGTTAAAGATCCTATTCACGTCATACACGGTTGCTATGGGCGGCGCGGGTGGCGTGTTCGCACCATCCCTGTTCGTCGGCGCGACGATAGGCACTGCAATCGGGATTTTCATTGACCCGCTGACGTCCTCGAGCCCGGCTGTATTTGGTGTGATCGGTATGGGGGCGGCATTCGCAGGTGCCGCCAGAGCCCCAATGGCAGCCGTACTGATCATTATTGAGATGACTGGGCAGTACTCCCTTGTGTTACCTCTTATGCTCGCGATTGTCGTGGCAACAGGTTCGTCTAGATTCCTGACGCGCAAGACTATTTACACCGAGAAACTAATCCGTCGCGGAGACGACCTCGACGATCCTGTAAACGCCACACTTATGGGTCGCAACGAGGCGCGCGCACTGATGGGCCCGGTTCCCGCCATTATCAAGTCAACCCAGTCCATTCCCGAGGCATCGCACGTGATGAGGTCTTCTGAATCTGATCTACTTCCCGTCGTTGACGAGGACGACCAGTTTATTGGCTGCGTGTCGTCACTGGAGCTTGCGACCGCGAATCTTTCCGAGGACACTCCCCCGACGGTCAAGGACCTGCACCTGGAGCCCGCGTCAGTTCCAGCGTCCGCAATGCCATCCGTCTTCATGCAGCGCATGCTGGCGTCGCGCGTAGCAGGCCTACCGGTCATCGAGAACGGTGAAGTCATCGGCTGGATATCCGCACAGGATCTAGTTCGACGCGTGTACCGCCAGCAGCGCCGCGCGCTGGATAAGCACGAATCCGAATCCTCCTGGGGATCACGCTGGCAACAGCGCCGACGCCACCACGATATTTCCGACGAATAGCAACACGTCCGCATTTTCGCAGAGACCCCGCAGTCCTTGGTCGTTATCCATACCCCGCTTTTCCGTCGAGGGCGTTTGATGGCACAGCGGCTTCCAAACAGTTGCCTTTGAACGCGCTACTGAAGTATTGCCTGCGGTAGTTAGCACCGCCCTCGAGGATAAAAATATTGGCGGCCCGGCTTCAAAACCGGACCGCCAATATTGAGCAGCTAGAACAGTGTTACTTCACGAGGTCGCGAAGCACGTACTGCAAAATGCCACCGTTGCGGTAGTAGTCCGCTTCACCCGGCGTGTCGATGCGAACAACTGCGTCGAACTCGACGACGTCGCCGTTTTCCTTGGTTGCGGTGACCTTGACGGTCTTCGGGGTCTCGCCATTGTTCAGGGCGGTGATGCCCTCAATGTCGAACGTTTCCGTGCCGTCCAAGCCCAGTGAGTCAGCGTTCTCGCCCTCCGGGAACTGTAGCGGCATGACGCCCATACCGATCAGGTTCGAGCGGTGGATACGCTCAAACGACTCGGTGATGACGGCCTTGACGCCCAGCAGGCTGGTGCCCTTCGCAGCCCAGTCACGTGACGAACCAGAACCGTATTCCTTACCACCGAGGACGACCAGCGGTACGCCAGCTTCAGCGTAGTTCTGGGCTGCCTCGTAAACAGTGGCCTGAGGACCATCTTCCTTGGTGAAGTCGCGGGTGAAGCCACCCTCGACGCCATCAAGCAGTTCGTTCTTGATGCGGATGTTTGCGAACGTGCCGCGGATCATGACCTCGTGGTTACCACGGCGAGAGCCGTAGGAGTTGAACGCACGACGCTCCACACCGTTTTCGACCAGGTACTGGCCGGCCGGCGTGTCAGAGCGGAACGAACCAGCAGGCGAAATGTGGTCAGTGGTGACCGAATCGCCAAGCTTCAGTAGTACGCGAGCGCCCTTGACGTCCTCGACCGGTTCGGGCTCCAGGCCCATGCCCTCGAAGAACGGTGCCTTGCGGATGTAGGTGGAGTCATCATCCCACGCAAACGTTGCGCCGTCCGGGGTGTCAAGTGACTGCCATAGCTCATCGCCAGCAAAGACGTCGGAGTAGTCCTTCAGGAACATTTCACGGTCGATCGTCGCGTCGATGGTGTCCTGCACCAGCTGCGGATCGGGCCAAATGTCGCGTAGGAATACGTCGTTGCCGTCCTTGTCCTGGCCGAGCGGCTCGGTTTCGAAGTCGAAGTCCATGGTGCCAGCCAGAGCGTAAGCAATTACCAGCGGCGGTGAAGCCAGGTAGTTCATCTTGACGTCGGGGTTAATGCGACCCTCGAAGTTACGGTTACCGGAAAGAACCGACACAACCGTGAGGTCATCCTCGTTCACAACCTTGGAGATTTCCTCCGGAAGCGGGCCGGAGTTACCAATACAGGTCGTACATCCGTAACCCACCAGGTTGTAGCCAAGCTCATTCAGGTACGGCCAGAGGCCTGCCTTCTCGTAGTAGTCGGTAACAACCTTCGAGCCCGGAGCCATGGAGGTCTTAACCCACGGCTTAACCTGGAGGCCCTTCTCAACAGCGTTCTTAGCCAGGATGGCTGCGGCCATCATGACGGACGGGTTGGAGGTGTTCGTGCAAGACGTGATCGAAGCGATGACGACGTGTCCGTGATCCAGCACGGTCTCCGTTCCATCAGCCATCGTTACCTTCACGCGGTGGTGGTGACGATCGTCAGCGGTCTTAGGCGTGACCGGGGCAATGAGGTCATCCACACCGTCCATGTTGACCGGGTCGGATGCGAACATGGTCTCTTCAAGAGCGAGGTCCAGCTCGGTCTTCTCAAAGCCCTTACCTGAGATGTAGTCAGGTAGCGTGCCTGCAAATGCTTCCTTGGCCTCGGTCAACTCGATGCGGTCCTGTGGGCGCTTCGGGCCAGCGATTGAAGGAACAACCGTGGAGAGGTCGAGCTCGAGGTACTCGGAGTATTCAGCCTCGCGTGACGGATCGTGCCACAGGCCCTGCTCCTTGGCGTAAACCTCAACCAGCTTGACGAGCTCCTCATCACGACCGGTTAGACGCAGGTAGTCAAGAGTGACATCGTCAATCGGGAAGATAGCGGCAGTCGAGCCGAACTCAGGCGACATGTTACCGATGGTTGCGCGGTTTGCCAGGGGAACCTCAGCAACGCCCTCGCCGTAGAATTCTACGAACTTACCAACGACGCCGTGCTCACGAAGCATCTGCGTAATGGTTAGGACGACGTCAGTTGCGGTTGCGCCCGACGGGATTGAGCCCTTCAGCTTGAAGCCAACGACCTTCGGGATCAGCATCGAGACCGGCTGGCCAAGCATTGCGGCCTCGGCCTCGATACCGCCAACGCCCCAACCAAGGACGCCGAGGCCGTTAACCATGGTCGTGTGGGAGTCGGTGCCAACACAGGTGTCGGGGTAAGCGACGACCTTGCCGTCTTCTTCCTTCGTGAAGACCGTGCGAGCCAGGTACTCAATGTTTACCTGGTGGACAATACCGGTTCCCGGCGGAACGACGCGGAAGTTCTTAAACGCGTCCTGGCCCCAGCGGAGGAACTGGTAGCGCTCACCGTTGCGCTCGTACTCGATCTCAACGTTGCGCTGGAAAGCTTGTTCCGTACCAAAAACGTCAATCTGCACGGAGTGGTCAATGACCAGCTCGGCAGGGTTCAGCGGGTTAATCTGGTTCGGATCGCCACCGAGGTCAGCAACGGCCTCACGCATCGTTGCTAGGTCGACAACACACGGAACGCCGGTGAAGTCCTGCAGGACCACGCGGGCCGGGGTGAACTGGATTTCTTCAGTCGGTTCGGCCTTGGGGTCCCAGTTTGCAAGGGCCTCAATGTGTTCCTTGGTGGTGTTGGCGCCGTCCTCGGTACGTAGCAGGTTTTCTGCTAGAACCTTGAGCGCGTAAGGAAGCTTCTCGACACCCGGCACTGCATCGAGCCGGTAGATCTCGTAAGACTTCCCATCAATATCAAGGTCCGCACGGGCCTTGAAGCTATCTAGGCTGCTCACTTATATCTCCTCGTAATCTATGCGAGTAAAATCTGTAACACCGAATATCTCGACGTCAAGATACTTTATGTTAACACTTTCCTCTTATATTTTCGTGCGTTGGCGCACTTTTCGCTGTGTTTCAGCTTACAGACGCGAGATGACGCGGATTGCGAAAGAGTCCCCATCGTCAAATGGGGACTCTTTTCGTCACGGTTGCTTTATGTAATTGATTTACCGTTGTCGAAGCCAGCTCCGTCCTCGAAAATTTTGTTTCGAGGGCGGATCAGGGTTTCACGTAGGCGAAGCCTTCGGCCTGTTTGTTGGCGACTTCAACGACGCCGGCGGGTACGATGCGAAGGCGTGAATCCAGGTCAGCCTTGGTGATGCCGAAGTTGTTCAGTGCATTGTTGCAAAGCGCAAAGTCAACGCCCTGGTCGGCTAGTGACTGCCAAAGTTCTTTCAGCTCGAGCTGCGGTACGACGAAGAACGCGACTGCGCTGGCGTTTGCGAGGACTTCAATCTCTGCATCTGGAACTTCTCGCAGGTAGTTGCGGACGTTGCCCAGGGCAAGTCCCCAGTCATCGAAGCGATCGACATGAAAAATAACGCGTGACATGTTTACTCCTGAGCTCCTTGTTCCTCTGACAAAGTTGCAATGAAAGTTCGGATCTAGTCCCCGCTACTTGTTCCTGCGAAGCGATGAAACGATCTCCACGTGGTGCGTTTGTGGGAACAGATCTATCGCGTGGAAGCTTTCCAGCGCGTAACCCACTTTACGGAACTCCTTGAGGTCTCGCGCGCCGGCAGCGGGATCGCATGAAACTAAAACGACTCGTTCGGGTGCGACCTTTCCGATTGCCTGTACCACATCGCGTCCCGCTCCGGTTCGGGGCGGATCCAAAACGATTACGTCTGGGCGTTCCTCCAGGTCGGACCATGCGCGCAGAATCTGGCGAGGATTAATACTGCCGGCTCGGATATCGCGATCAACGTGCGTGCCCTGCATGTTTCGGCGCGCGTCCGCAACTGCCTGGCGAGATCCCTCAATCGAGATAATCGCGCCCTCAGATCCCAGCTGATGCGCCAGGAATCGCGTCAGTAGTCCCGCACCCGAATAGAGCTCAATCACCGACTGGCCGGGTTGCACCTGCGCGGCCGCCAAGACCAGTTCCACCAAATCCGCCGGAGCACTTCTATGCGCCTGCCAAAACCCTGCGGTGTGAACGTTAAACTCTGCAGTTAGTCCTGCTGCCGTGACTTTCCATGTAGCAACGTCTTCAACGCGGCGTCGACTTGCATTGAAAGTTTGATTACCAATGAGGACGCGTCTGCCACCCGCGTTTGGTGCAATGGCACGGACCCGTTTGCCGGGCTTATAAAACTTCTGCCAGGGCGTATCCCCCATGAGGCCCAGCTCTAGGATTGATTCATCTGCCAGGGGCATCGTCTCGATCTCGACGAGTTCATTAGAGGCCTCGCGGTTCATAGCAAGGCGACCATTTGGGGAGACCTCGAAGTCCACGCGAGTGCGCCTGTGTAGTAGATCCCCGGATTCATCGCCGGTTGCTGGCGCTACAACCAGACCGGCCTCACCGACCGTTTCCAAGACGTGTTCCAGGGTCTCCGCTCCCCCAACGCGGGACAGCTGGTCGCGAATAACGTCACTCTTCCACTGACGCTGATACGCAGGTGTGACGTGTCCGAGGTCGACGCCTCCAACACCGTGCTGTTCACCCTCGGGCCAAACGTGTGGCTGACGATGCTCAGACGGTTCCTTAATGTTGACGGCCGTGCCGTAGGAAACCCGCGAGCGGCGGCTATCGATTCGCACGTCGACCAGTTCGCCAGGGATTGCGCCGGAGGTAAACACTGGGCGCTTATCAACCAGGGCGAAGCAGGTTCCTCCGTGTGCTGGGCGCAGTGCGCGCACATCGGTAATCAGGTCGGCAGTTACGGATTGTGTGGGCTTGGTGTCAGCCATGTAAATGGTTTCTTCCTTAATCAACCCAGGGCACGATTGTGATTAGTACACCGGGTTCTTTCTTTAGCGATTTTTGTAGATGTTCTAGTTCGTTGTTGTGCATGCGTGACTGTACGGGGTTGCTGAAAACCACTTGGGGTAGCACAACGTTAACGAGTCGGTTGGGGTGCGCGGCACGGCTTCTGCGCACGTGGTCGATGATGGCCTGTGTGGGACGGGCGTCCCCGGCTTCCAGGATCGTGAGGTCGACGTCGATGCCTTCCTTGCGCCATTCTTCAAGTGTTTCTGCAGCATCGTCACCTCCGCTGTCTACGTGCAGTAGTTCGATTGAGTACGGTCTGGTCGATTTGATCCACCTGGTCGCGCGTCGTAGAACGGGTCCGAGCGTGTTTGCAACGATCATGTAGTGGACTCGTCCGGGCACGATTCGGTCGTCTGTTGTTGTTTCACCGGCTCCCGTACCGTAAATCAGGTAGTGCCTACGAACGCTATAGAGCAGGACGTACAAAAGCAAAATCGCGCCGGCTACGATCCAGGCGCCGCGGAACATGTCGGCCGTTACCAGTGCTACGAGTACGACCACGGAGATGATCAGCCCAATGAGGGCGGTTAGGCGGGCGCGTTTCATGGTGATCCTCTCTCGAGAGTGTCCCTCTGTTCGTAGCTTTTGACTCCAGTGCCGCATCGTGGACCAGCGGGTGAGGCTTAGATTTACGAATCCGGAGATGACCAGGGTGGGGACGATGAAGCGAAATTCTGAGTCCCCAATAATCAATAGTCCTGCCGCTGTTAGTGCATACAGCAGGGGTGTGAGTGCCCGCCGCGTTGGGGTGTGCGTCAAATAGTTTGGAAGCAGGTGGAAATTTGTCAGTTCAGCGCTTAACTTGTCACCGTCAACGAGCACCGTCCTCGCGCCCGTAATTGCAACTGCAAGGAACATTGCTGTGGAAATGAATAGTAGCCATTCGGGAATGCCGACGACTCGTAGCGCGGTGTAGAACGTGTAGCGACGGCCAATAAACGTTCCGGAGTCCACGTCAACGATGTTCACCATTGCCGTAATCGCCAGTAGCGACCCGACGACGGCGATGACGAGCTGTGCCGCGCCAGCGTTCTTTGACAGCGGACGATTGTAGATCGACAGATCGGTCGTAAGGTGGCGAAGGAGCAGCACCGGCGCTAAGACGACCGCAAGCCCCGCCATAATCGCGGGAACGATCCCGCGCGCAAACGGCGTGCCGCGACTAACCTGACTTGAAACTATCGCCAGGTCTGAAGACGCCGTTGTTGAAAAATAGGGGGACGACCCAATCAATCCAGCCGTTAAAAACAGTACGAGGACGAAGCTGGCCGTGACTATCAGCGATGCGAGCCAGTTATTCCTACCCACCCGCAGGGTCTGAAACATTGCGATTAGGAGGGCGGCGCTCACTGCAAGTGGTGTTCGGATCGGAATCAGTTGCGGCCACATCGACCCCAGCACGAAAGACATAGTCGAGACCGCCAGTGCGTAGCTCGCAATGTAGACGATGACCTGCGCGCTTCCCGCCAGTGTCGACATTCTTGTTCCAAGCGTGGCGTCAATTCCAGCAAAGTCACCCACGTGCTTCTTGCGTGCCCTTAATACCGGCACGGATGAAAGCGTTAGGAGGACGATGAGGGGAAACGCGAACACTGTAAGCCACATGGCAATTGATGCGTCGAAGTATCCAAGTGGTGCGAGCGCCTGCAGGAGCGCGTCGGGCTGCCAGATTGGAACGAGCATCATCATGGACGCAGATGCAATAAAGGGCACGACGCGCGCCACGGGGCGAGCCGGCGGATAGGTAGACCGCCTCTGCGTGTTTATTGATGCCAGTGCCATAGACACAACTCTACAGCTCCACATCAGGGAACTGTTCTTGATAGTTTTAAACAGTGCACTTCGTAATCTTGGGAGCCGGCAGAGTCGGCACGACACTCGCGACCATTTTGGATGAGCGCGGCCATTCCGTTGCGCTGATTGATCAGAACCCGGACGCGTTTCGTCGTCTTCCGTCAACCTTTTCAGGCCGACGAGTAACCGGCGTAGGATTTGACCGCGACACGCTTCGACAGGCAGGTATCGAAGACGCCTACGCTTTCGCAGCTGTGTCCAGCGGTGACAACTCAAACATCATCGCAGCGCGCGTAGTTAGAGAGTTGTTCAAGGTTGACCGCGTAGTTGCGCGCATTTACGACCCGTCACGGGCGGAGGTCTACGAGAAGCTCGGCATTCCAACCGTCGCCACGGTTAGACGTACGACCGAAGCGGTTTTGAACTGGATGATGCCGCCCGATGCGCACATAGTTTGGTCCCACGCCACCGGAGATGTGTCCCTAATAAAGGCGCGCCCAGTTGAGAGTTGGTACGGCCTCACACTTGATTTGGTTGAACGACTGGTTAGTCGCCGCGTTGTTTTCATTTCTCGACAGGGACACCTCGACGTGGCAAAACCTGACATGGTCCTGCAAGAAAATGATGAGCTTTACTTCGGTGTGAGTGGTGGAAGCGGCATCGAGATTCGTGAAATCCTGACCAGGGATCCGGCGGTGGAAGAGTAATGGAGATCGTTATTGCAGGAGCGGGCTCGGTAGGCCGCTCAATCGCTAGAGAGCTACTTCTTAAAGGCCACCAGGTCACCCTCATTGACCGACTCCCCGATCAGATGCGAGTCGCAACAGTTGCGGAGGCCGATTGGATCCTTGCCGACGCGTGCTCTCCTGAAGCATTACGCGAAGCAAGTGTCGACACCTGTGACGTCATGGTTGCCGCTACTGGGGATGACAAGTCCAACCTGGTGATCTCACTGCTTTCCAAGACCGAGTTTGGTGTTCCCCGCGTTGTTGCACGCGTGAACAATCCGAAGAATGAGTGGATGTTTGACTCTGCGTGGGGCGTGGACGTGCCAGTTTCCACACCGCGGGTCATGACTGCCCTGGTGGAAGAAGCTGTTTCAGTTGGTGCGCTCGTCCGCCTCTTCGAATTCCACGAGGCACAAACAGCGATCTACGCAATCACACTACCAGCTGATTCCGCGGCCGCTGGCAAGGCTGTTAGCAGTTTGAAATTGCCCGGTGACGCCAAGATCTTGACCGTACTTCGTGACGACGCTCCGCTGGACAACCAGACCGATTTCGAACTCGAGGCCGGAGATGAGCTGGTCCTCATGCTGGCTTCATCCGAGAGCTCGCTACACCAAGACATTGAAGAACTCTTCGGTTCGCGAGGCTGAATCGAACAACTCTTCGGTTTGCAATCCAAATTGGGGCTCACGAGGTCCTCGAAGAATCCTTCCTAAGCACAGGTGAGGTTGGCACGGGAACAGTTCGCGTCGGACGCCTAACAGAAGTTAGCTTCGCGCAAGGGAATAGTTCGCGTCGGACACCTAACAGAAGCCAGGTTCGCGCACCGGAACAGTTGCGTCGAGCATTTGACAGAAGTTGGTTTCGCGCACGAAAACGGTTCGCGTCGAACACCTAACAGAAGTTAGCTTCGCCCTCGGGAATCAACGTTGAAAAACTATTTTTGGTTTTCGGTCGACGAATTATTTTCATCGTCGGTTTCGCGCTTTATTGACGCTACGTAGTCGTCAACGATTGGCTTGTAGGGGCGCAAGATCACCCAGGTTAGCCACACGACCAGTAGGAACGGCGGCAGACCCAAAATCAGCTTCATTGTGCCCAAGACTGCGACTTTACCGGCGATCCAAAGCGGGACTTGCACGGCTACACGAAGGGCGAATAGGCCAAACCACAGCCAGGAAAGATACCTGGCCGCGCGGGCAAGACGGTCCAGTGGCGGTTGGGCTTGCTTCCACCACTTCCACGGCAGCTGCCACACGGGCGTGAGTGCCATCGACACGACCGGGTACCTGGCCAAGATCGAGATCAAAATGGCTATGCCGTACACGGCGCCGGTGATGATTCCGACGGCGAAGAAGTCCTCTCCGCGGCCTGTGAACAGCGCCCACAGCACACCGATGCCAACCCCAATAAACCCTGAAACTGAATACGTAACCGGTTGACGCGCAATCAAACGCGCCAGAATCAGGACGGCAGAAACAGCGACCGCCGCGATCAGCGTGGGCTGGAGCTGCATCGTGATCACGTACACCACGACGAAAACGAGGACGGGGGCGACGGACTCAATCGCGCCGCGCACGCCGCCTACGGCTTTGAGAGCGTCAAAGTTTTCCTCGTTGAGCTGGCCCGCAACGCCCTTTTGCGCTCCCGCGGCTATTTCTGCGGTTTGAGGATCAGAAACTTTATCCGCGGCGCCTGCACCCGGAATGGTCTCGGCGGCACCTGCGCTCGATACATCGTCGTGCGAGCTGTCAGCAACCGCTCGGGGCGCTTCGCCGTGGTTATCCGTGGTCATTAGTCATCCTCAGAAATGATCTGGTACGTCGGGTTGGACATTATCAGCTCAGTTTGCTGCCACGAAACCGTTCCCTCAACCGCGATCTCAGTGCCCACGCGAAGTCCGGGGATCTCTCGCCGGCCCGGCCACTGCACGATCAGTGTGCCGGTGGCGTCTTTCATGTGAGCGCGCAACTGGAGCGCAGCGGCCTCCGACGGGTAAGTCATCGCCACAATCCGCCCTCGAACAACTGCATGCTGTCGAGATTTCAGTTCAGCGATCGGGACCGGCTCAATTTCCTTGAGCCGGGATGGGGGAAGTTCGGCCATTCTATGCTCGTCCGCTTACGCCTGATCCTGTTGCGACCCCTGCTGTGCCGCCTGCTGGGCCTGGTCCTGCTGTTGAACCAGGTCCTTTGGAATCGTCATGGGAATGATAGATAGCGGAGGGCGAGGCTCACTGTCTCTTTCAACGATCAGGTTGTTGATAATAGTGGCAACTGCTTGGAAGGCCTTCTTATCGACCAGAGCACCGCCGACGATGTCGACGCGCAGAATCCAACGGTCACCGTCCATACCAATAATTCGGCTGGGAGCCACGGCCGGGCGGCCATCCGCAGTCTTGACGGGCACCTTAGCTATGAGTTCTTCTCCCCAGGGGCCATTCGGGTTGTGTTCAACTTCCGCGCCCTGCTTCTTGAAGGACTCTTCCGTTCCCTCCAGGATCTGCTTCCAACCGCCACCAGATTTGGGGCCGGCCGCGACAAGGACCTGTAGGACCGAGTTGCCCACCACAATGTTAAGGCGGGCGATGCTCTTCTTGTCCGGCGCGAACTGCGGTTGGAGCTGCAGTCCAGCTATCGCGGGGACTTTTAGCGGGCCAAGGTCAATGTATCCCTCGGAGGCGTCACGCTCCGAGATGTCGTAGGGACCATGCTTGGGTTCAGCGGTGTCGCTGGCGGCCTCCGCCTGCTGAGGGTCCTGTGACTGCACACCACTAGCTTCCGAGGGTGACGTCTGTTCCTCTTGCTTCTTCTTTTTTCTGCGGAAAAGTGCCATGCCGGTATTGTCTCACCTAATCAAAAATATTTGGGGTCACCGGGTTTCACCCAGTGACCCCATAATCTCACCTTGTGGTCACTCTGCACACTCAGTGCAGACTGGAAGACCGTCCTCTTCGTAGGCAAGCTGCGAAATGTGGTGGACGAGGAAGCACTCCGAACAGGTGAACTCATCTTCCTGCCTGGGAACCACGCGGACAGTAAGTTCCTCATTTGAAAGGTCAGCGCCGGGAAGCTCGAAGTCCTCCGCGACCTCGTTTTCGTCTTCATCTACAACGTTTGAACCTGCGTCATTACGGCGGCTCTTTAGTTCTTCTAGCGAATCCTCCGCGACGTCATCTTCATTCTTGCGCGGGGCGTCGTAATCCGTAGCCATGATTACCTCTTGTCAATTCGTTTTGTGTTGGCGACTAATAAGCCGTGATAATGCATATTAGATGCTGCGACGGGATGTTAACACCTAATTGGTATAAATACGCAACTGGCGAACGACACGCGCCAAAATTAGCACGAAAATTGACACAATAACTGGAATGCTTCTGTTTAGAACGGAGGATGCATGAAAGAGCTAGAACTCTTGGGCCCCCATACAGACGGATCCCAGCTTGTTTTCACTGATAAGGACGGTGAACGCTACCTAATCGTCGTAGATGACGCGCTGAAGGCAGCGATCCGCAGGGGCGAAATCAAGCTTGAGTCAATGCCTAAACAGGGTAGCCAACTTCGTCCTCGTGAAATACAACAACTTTTGCGCGCAGGCATGGCGCCTGCGGAAATCGCGTCAACTTACGACGTTGAGTTGGAACGCATCAGCAGGTTTGAAGCTCCGATTATTGCGGAACGAAACTTTGTGATTAATCGTGCTCTCACTTCAGCGGTTGGGACGGAACCGGATTCTCCACAGCTGGGTGACCTGGTCATTGACCGGCTGGCAACTCGCGGCGTAGAGGCGCAGTCACTTTCTTGGTCGGCATTGCGTGAGGACGAGAACCCGTGGGAACTGCACCTCACCTTCATTCAGGCGGCGAAGGAATACCACGCTTCCTGGCAGGTTTCCAACCGCGGCACGCTCATCAAGGCGCTTGATGATGAAGGCCGCTGGCTCACGGAGACCACTGCTCCGGCCCCGGCGAATGTTACACAGTTCCCCGAGCAGGCGGACCACTCCCCCAATATTCCGGGCGAACCCGCATCCGGAGAGGACATTGACAAACTTCTAGACGGCCTGGCCGCACAGCGCGGACGTCGAGTACCACTTGAGTACGTCGACGATGAGGAAGAGGAAACCAAGCCGTCACTACTTCGCATCCCCGGCGTGAAGAAATCAAAGCCGGCCGAGCCTGTCGCAGAAAAACCTTCTGCGGATTCGGTAGGTGAAACTCGCGAGAGTGCCGACTCCGCAGAATCTGAAAAGGACGCTGAGCGGACCTCTACCCTGCCCGGCTTCGACAATGTAGAAAAGAAAGAGGAAGAACCGAAGAAGGCGCCGCGCAAAACCAAGCGCCGCTCAGTGCCCTCCTGGGACGAAATCGTCTTCGGCACCCGCAACGACTAGCAGGCCGCGCGCCAATAGTGCGCGCCAACGTGGCGGATCAGCCCAGTCGCAGGATTGGGATTGCCAGCTCCGCCCTCGAGATTGATCCGTGAACGCCTGGCAGGTTGACCATGCCTTCTGGTTGCGTGCGTGAATCCACAACAACCCAGTTTCCGTGCATTAGCGCGATCCCGTCGCCGGTTAGCTGTGCGCCTTCCTGACCGCCCAGCACGTCAGCTACCTGCTCACGCCTGATAACGGTTGCGCGCTCGCCTAGGAACGCCTGCCAGCGGTCCAGGAGTGCATCCGCGTCCACCCCGCGCGCGGCGTGGATGTGAACGTTGCGCCCCTCGCCCGCGATGGTCTCCACCCCCTGCCGAAGGGCCGGCGTGTGCGCAACATCGATGCGGGTCGCCAGCGACGTTGCAACCATCCCGTGATCAGCCGTGACGACGGCTGCCGCGCCGCGTGGAAGCTCATTTGCAATGCGTTCCAGGCCCGCGTCAACGATTTCGAGTTCATGAATCCACTCGTTCGAATTCGGCGCGAAGCCGTGGCCGGCGTGGTCCAACTCTGACCAGTACAGGTAGACAATTGGCGTGCCAGCGCGCAACTCATGCATCGCGGCATCGATGCGCTCATCCAAAGTTTCCGCCCCAACGTGACGAGTCCCGCGCAGCGCCGCCCTCGTCAATCCAGAATTCGCAAACTTCGCGGTCGAAACGGCCGCGGAATCAACGCCCGCTTCACGAGCGACCTCAAACAGTGTTGGGCACGGCTGCCAATCTTCCGGACTCTGCGTGGCCCCTTCAAACGACAGCAACGTCGTGATCCGATCGCGATCCTTCACAGACCACCCCACCATGCGCGTCTGCCCCGGCGGCCGCCCCGTCCCAAACGCAGTAATCGCCGCCGCAGTAGTGGACGGGATGACAGTAGCGCCCTCCAAAATGTCGTTTCGACGCGACCGCAAGAAACGCGCGTACGCAAGGTGATTTTTCACGAGGTCGTAGCCCATGCCGTCAATTAGTATGAGCAGGACCTGCTGCTGATCATCAAGTGAAAGATGATTTTCGAGGGCGGATCGCTGGCTCTTCGATACTGGCGCTGGAGCGTCGATGCCCCACGATTTCAAGGCAATCGGTAGCACGTCCATTAGGTGTGGGCGCGAGCGCTGGAACGAAAGCGCCTCCCCTAACAGCGTGGTGTCCGTCATCGTTTGCCTTTCTTCGGCGTGGAAATTGGGCATGTCGCGGGTTTTTGACACAATGAGCACCATGTCAAACACCGTTGATACCAGAGTAGACGAACACATTGTGGAGATCGACGTATCCGAGGAGATGCGTGGGTCATTCCTGGAATACGCATACTCTGTTATCTACGCGCGCGCCCTGCCGGACGCCCGCGACGGTGCTAAGCCTGTGCAGCGCCGCATCCTGTATCAAATGTCCGAAATGGGATTGCGCCCCGACCGCGGTCACGTGAAGTCGCAAAGCGTGGTTGGCGAGGTCATGGGTAAACTCCACCCGCACGGTGACGCCGCCATTTATGATGCGCTGGTGCGTTTAGCGCAGGACTTCAACCTGCGCGTCCCGCTGGTGGATGGGCACGGAAACTTTGGGTCTCTTGACGACGGCCCAGCGGCAGCTCGATACACGGAAGCACGCCTAGCGCCAGCCGCACTGGATATGGTTGCGGATCTGCACGAAGACACCGTCGACTTTGTTCCGAACTACGACAACCGCCTGATGCAACCAGAGGTTTTGCCGGCTGGATTCCCGAACCTGCTGGTCAACGGCGCGTCCGGTATCGCGGTCGGAATGGCCACGAACATCGCACCCCACAACCTGGGTGAAGTCATCGCCGCGACCTGTCACCTGATTGACAACCCTGACGCTACTGTCGCTGACCTGATGCGGTTTGTTCCCGGCCCCGATTTCCCAGAAGGCGGGATCATCGTAGGACTCGACGGCATCGAAGAAGCCTACGAAACCGGCCGCGGCTCCTTTAAGATCCGCGCGAAAATGAACGTTGAGCGCGTAACGCCTCGTAAGCGCGGACTCGTCATCACTGAACTGCCGTACATGGTCGGTCCAGAACGCATTATTGAACGCATCAAGGACCAGGTGAACGCGAAGCGCCTCAAGGGCATCTCAAACGTCACCAACCTGACCGACCGCCACAACGGCGTGCGCCTAGTCGTTGAAGTGAAGAACGGTTTCAATCCCGAGGCCGTCATGTCGGAACTGTACCGCCTCACGCCGCTGGAAGATTCCTTCTCGATTAACGCAGTCGCGCTTGTTAACGGGCGTCCGAAAACCCTTGGTCTGAAAGAGATGCTCGAGGTCTACTTGGACCACCGCTTCTCCGTCGTCCGCCGCCGATCTCAGTTCCGCCGTCAAAAGGCGCTCGACCGTCTGCACCTGGTTGAGGGCCTCCTAATCGCGGTTCTAGACATCGACGACGTGATTGCGATAATCCGTTCCTCCGATGACGTAGCCGCCGCGCGCACGCGCCTCATGATGGCCTTCGACCTCAGCGAAGAGCAGGCCGACCACATCCTCTCCCTTCGTCTGCGTCGCCTGACCAAGTTCTCGCGAATCGAACTTGAAACCGAAAAATCCGAACTCGAAGCGCAAATCGCCAAACTTGACGAGATCCTCGGCTCCGACCAGGTCCTGCGAGCCACCGTTCGCAAAGAGCTCCTCGAAGTCTCTGACCGCCTCGCCACCCCGCGCCGTACCATGCTGCTGTCCGTTGACCCGTCGCAGGTAAGCGGAAAATCGCAGAAAACCGCGGTTCCGCTGGAAATCCCCGACGGCCCCGCCACTGTCGTTTTGACTCACGAGGGCGGTCTTATCCGCGTCGAGGGTGATGAACCACTGGAAAAGACGGACTCCCGCGCAATTTGGGACACCTACAAGGTCGCTGTTCCCACCACAACGCGCGGCGAGGTCGGCGTCGTTGACTCAACCGGAATGCTGTACCGACTAAATGTAGTTGACCTGCCAGGCACGCCGCGCACGGCCTCCAATGCATCCTTTGCAGGCGCCGTGGATGTGGGTCACCTTGTTGGACACAAGATCGACCCGGTCGGCCTCATTGATCTTGATTCTGAAGCGATCACTGGTTTGGTTACGAAACAGGGCGTGATTAAACGCATGCGGCCTGATTTCGCGAAGTCCGACGAGTTCGAAGTCATGTCCTTGGCCAAGGGCGACGAAATCATGTACGTGGCGCCCTGCCCCGACGAAGCGGACGTCGTGTTCATTACTTCAAACGCCCAGCTACTGTCCACGCCCGCCGAGAAGATCCGCCCCCAGGGCCGCACCGCCGGCGGAGTCGCGGGCATCAAACTGACCGACAACGCGACCGTAATCGAAGCGGCGTTCGTGGACATGCAAGACGCCGAAGTTGCCACTGTCGCAGCCGCCGATGACGGCATGCTGTACCCGACGCAAACGTCACTTAAGGTAACCCGCGGCGACGTCTTCCCACCCAAGGGCCGCGCCACGCAGGGCGTTCGTTGCCACCGATTCTTAAAGGGCGAGGACGTGCTGACATTGGCGAGGGTGTGCCCCGGCCGTGCACTGGCGTCCAGTACGACAGGTGAACCGATCGAACTGCCCGAGGCTGACGATCGCCGCGACGGATCTGGTGAACCGATCAAGCACGAAATCGCCGCGCTGGCTTAGCGGTGCTGGCCTCGCCGTGCTGCGCTCTAGCCGTGCCGCGCTCTAGTCGAGCTGGAGTGTGTACATCCGCGACGTTGCTACGGTTTGGAAGCCGAGATAGTCGTAGACGGACATCACGGACGTTGAAGCCGAGGACGATAGGCCGGCAAGGACGGCCTCCATGCCCGCTTCAGCCTGGGCGCGCATCGTCGCGGTAATCAGTGCGGAAGCAATATTTGAGCCCCGGAAGTCCGGTAGTACAGCGAGCATGTCGATAGTGCCCTCACGCCAGCCCAGCACAGACCAGTCCTGGGCGTACTTCGACGCCATGATGAAACCCGCTACCTGCGGGCGGTCAGCACGCTGATCTAGCGCGACGAAAGACCATTCAGGTGTGAAACCAGCGCGATCTTCAACCGACCACTTCGAAGTTTCTTCACGCCCGTCCTCGTCTAACGCAATACGATTCACGGCTTTGATGATGTCTGCGTCGTTGACTGAACCCCACGGTTCGATTTTCGTGAAGGCATCAAGCTCAACGTCTTCGAGTTCGCCATCCAGCGCGGCTCGCAGGTCATAGTAGGAACGGCTCCACTCATAGCCCAGCGCGAGCAGGTGCTCCTCTAAGCTGCGGTGGCCTTCTTCCACGTTAAAGACAATGCTCTTCGTATCCGCATCAATCTGGGCAAGCGTTGCCTTCGCCGTTTCCGTATGCCACGAAACCAGTGACGCGCCAAGACCTAGGTTGCGAAACTGCGGGTCCACTCCGCCCTGACATGACGCAACAACGGGTTCTTCATCGAAGACTCGGATGTGACCGTAAGCCCGCATGATCCCATCGACGAAGCCACCAATACCGGTGAAGCTCGCAGAAGTGGAGAACAGTTCAACGACCTCATCAATCGAAGTCCTGTAAGGAAGCCCATCGTGTTTTTCGATCCGATGTAGAAGGTCGGCAAGCGCCCTCGCGTCATCTTTTCCAAGCACACGCCATTCAAAGCTGTGTGATGGATCTAAGCGCGAGGGATTCGTCGGCAGATCTACGAAAATGGGGGCCTTCCTTTCTGCAGATAGGGCCTTACTAGATTACCTAAAAATCCTGAAAGTGCTCTGGGACTTTAGAGATCGTGAGAGTAGAAGATGTGTTCACCTGCAGATTCAAAGTGGAGGCGCTGATAGAAACTCGCGGCACCATGCGGATTGTCCGTATCAACGTCGAGGCCGAAGCGCTGCACTCGTGAGGCGTAGGCGGCGTTCATGGCCTTCGTGATCAGTGCTCGGGCGAGTCCAGCACCGCGTGTGCGCGGATCGACTCCCAGGAGCTCTGCGTACGCCTCTGAAACGCCTGTCTGAATCCAGCGAGCGGGATGGCGACACACCATGATGTAGCCCGCTACTTCACCCTGCGGTGAAATGGCCACGAACGACCAGCGCTTTTCCATTGAAGGGCGAGACTTGTTCCACCACTCCTCCACATCGGCGGTCTGGCCCCAGTGGTCAGAAAATGCGCGCAGATGCAGGCTGTGGATCTCCGTGTCGAGCTCCGGGATCCACGGGACGATCGCGTACCCTTCACCAGGCATTGCGACTTCAGGCTCAGTGGAGTCGAAAGTGCGGTACATGACCTCAAACGTGCGACGCGGTGAGAATCCAGCCGCCTTGTATAGGCGTCGGCGCTCATCCATATGCGCCTCAACCGAACCCGCGATCCGCACGGGCAAAGTGCTGTCTTCACCAAATTCTTCGATCAGCAGCTGGCGAGCTCGGTCCTCCTGCCAGCGCAAAAGTGCGCGGCCAATGCCCCGCCCTCGAAAATCTGGATCGATAAACGCGGAAAGGTTTGCGCGGGCGTACTCCCAATCGGGAGACATCACTTCAACGACGGCAAGGGCGCGGATCTTTTCATCTGGCCCACGGCCGACGATGACGTCCGAAACGCCGCCTTTCGCGCCGAATTCGAGGAGGTCGGCGATGTCGTCTTCCCCGACTGATGAAAGTGTCTGGTCGAAACGTTCGCATCTGTAGATGAGTCTGGCGATCTCCAAGCCGTCCGCTGGGGTTACCTGTTTCCATTCCAGTCCCAAATCCCTAGACGGGAAATCAAGATTGGCTATCTCGAGTCGTTGCTTCATCGTTTCTGCCATGGGGTAATTCTAGGGTACGCAAACAGGTGCGCCCAAGTGAGGCGAAATGATGCGCTTTTAGGCAGGTCTTACGCGTCGATCTTCTCGCGGTCGAAGTCGTCTGCGCCCAGCACGATGAACTCGCGGCGTGGTGCCACTTCGGAGCCCATTAGTAGCTCAAACATGCGTTCAGCTTCCAGGACCGCCTCTTCGTCCTCCAACGTGATTCGACGCAGAGTGCGGTGCTTTGGATCCATAGTGGTTTCAGCCAGCTGATCGGCGTCCATCTCACCAAGACCCTTGTAGCGCTGGATCGGCTCCTTGTAGTTTCGGCCGGCGCGGCGAAGTTTCCCGAGTTCCCGCTGGAGCTCTTCCTCAGAGTAGGTGTAGATGATCTCCGCCTTCTTGCGTCCCTGCTTCGGCACGTCAATGCGATGCAGGGGCGGCACAGCAGCGTACACGCGGCCAGCTTCGACGAGGGGCCTCATGTAGCGGAAGAACAGCGTCAGCAGCAATGTACGAATATGCGCACCATCAACGTCCGCATCCGTCATGAGCACAATCTTCCCGTACCGCGCCTGCGACAGGTCAAACGTGCGTCCAGAACCGGCGCCAATAACCTGGATGATCGCGGAGCACTCCGCATTTTGGAGCATGTCCGCCGTTGACTTCTTCTGAACGTTTAGGATCTTGCCTCGAATTGGGAACAGGGCCTGATGCTCAGAATCGCGTGCAAACTTTGCCGTACCGAGAGCCGAGTCGCCCTCAACAATGAAAAGTTCCGAAGTTTCCACGTCATTTGAACGACAATCCGCTAACTTGGCGGGCAGGGATGACGATTCGAGGGCGTTCTTGCGCCGCGAGATCTCCTTGTGCATGCGCGCTGAGACGCGCGCTTTCATTTCGCCAACGACCTTCTCGATGAGGGCGTCGTTGGTTTGCTTGACGTCGCGCTTGGTGGACTTGAACCGCGTCGTGAAGTAGTCGGTGACTACGCGGTTTACGACCTGTCGGATTTGCGGGGTTCCCAGGACCTCCTTGGTCTGGCCTTCAAACTGCGGTTCCGGGAAGCTCACCGTGATAACGGCTGTCATGCCGGCAAGGACGTCTTCCTTGTCGACGCGGCCGTCCTTCTTTGTGACCTTGTAGCGGCGCGGATTCTTCTCCACTTGGTCGCGCACCATTTTCACCAGGGCGTTTTCAAAGCCCTGGACGTGTGTTCCACCCTTCGGGGTGGCGATGATGTTTACGAAGGCTCGCTCAGTGGTGTCGTAGCCAACTCCCCAGCGAAGCGCGATATCCACAATGCAGGTTCGTTCAACTTCGACGGGCCTTAGGTGACCGTCCTCGTTAAGGCGCTGCACAGTTTCGTTGTAAGTGCCCTCGCCCTGGATTCGCATCGTATCCGTTACGGCGCCGTCAGCGGCAAGGAAGTCTACGAAGTCAACGACTCCCCCGTCGTAGCGCATGGTCTCTTCAACTGGTTCATCACCGCGCTCGTCAACGCAGTTAATTGTGAGTCCAGGGACTAGGAACGCGGTTTGGCGTGCGCGATTCAGCAGTGATTCCCAGTCAAATCCCTCGGTTTCGGGGAAGATTTGGAAGTCGGCCCAGAAGCGTACGCGCGTGCCTGACACGCCTCGCTTAGTCTTTCCGACAATGTCTAGTTTGGAAGATTTGGTGAACGGCTCAAACGGAGAGTTTGGCGTGCGATCCTTGGTGTCGTCAAAGCGTCCAGGCTCGCCGCGACGGAAGGTCATTTGGTGGGTCTTTCCACCTCTGTCGACCTGCACATCCAGGCGCGCGGACAGGGCGTTTACAACTGAGGAGCCAACTCCGTGCAGACCACCCGCTGACCCGTAGGATCCTCCACCGAACTTTCCGCCGGCGTGTAGCTTGGTGAATACGACTTCAACACCGGATAGGCCAACGTTTTTTACCTTGTCGACTGGGATTCCGCGTCCGTTGTCATGTACGGATACGGAGTGGTCCGGATGCAGCGTCACATTGATGGTGTCGCAGTAGCCTTCCAGCGCCTCGTCCACGGCATTGTCGATGATTTCCCACAGGCAGTGCATAAGTCCGCGCGAATCCGTTGACCCAATATACATACCGGGTCGTTTGCGGACAGCTTCCAATCCTTCGAGGACGGAGAGATGCCTAGCCGTATACTCATTCGATGCCGCTTCAGCGGACTCTGCTTTCGTTGCCACGCTGACATGTTAGGCGATGCCGGGGACATTTCCCTATTCCCACGCCTACCGCCCGGTTTCTTTCGCCAGTGGCGAAAGATCCTACTTTCGGAGGACTTTCCCAGGTTGATCGCACACAATGGAGACATGGAAAACGAAACAACCATGATGGAATCGAACGGTTTGAAAGTTGCTGACCGCTGCGATGCCTGCGGTGCGCAAGCGTATGTAGAGGTCGTAATGAACTCTGGTTCGCTACTCTTCTGCGCACACCATGCGCGAAAGTTTAAGGACTCATACACGAAGTCTGCAGTTGAGATCCGCGATTACACGGATCAGCTGTTCACCAAGGCTGACTAGGATTCAGCACAATAATTTTCACTTCTGACTAATAAGTTGAGTTTGTAGTAAAACGCCCAGGCGGTGCCTGGGCGTTTTACTTTTCCGTATACTTCTAGGACTTTCTCAAACTGTTTGAATGAGAGTCACTCTGCGTGCTTTCCATGCCGAGTGTGCGACGTTCTAGTCAAGGTAGTCGCGAAGAACCTGCGAACGCGACGGGTGACGCAGCTTAGACATGGTCTTCGACTCGATCTGGCGAATACGTTCACGGGTTACGCCGTAAACCTTGCCGATCTCATCCAGAGTCTTCGGCTGTCCATCACCAAGTCCAAACCGCATTGAGACCACTCCAGCTTCACGCTCTGACAGGGTGTCGAGGACGCGGTGGAGCTGCTCTTGTAGCAACGTGAACGAGACTGCGTCGGTTGGGACAATCGCTTCGGAGTCCTCGATCAGGTCACCGAACTCGGAGTCACCATCTTCACCCAGTGGCGTGTGAAGTGAGATCGGTTCGCGACCATACTTCTGGACTTCAACGACCTTCTCCGGGGTCATGTCGAGTTCCTTAGCGAGCTCTTCCGGAGTGGGTTCGCGTCCGAGGTCTTGAAGCATCTGACGCTGAACTCGAGCCAGCTTGTTAATGACTTCAACCATGTGGACAGGGATACGAATGGTGCGAGCCTGGTCGGCCATTGCACGGGTAATCGCCTGACGAATCCACCAGGTCGCGTAGGTCGAGAACTTGTAGCCCTTCGTGTAGTCAAACTTCTCAACTGCACGAATGAGGCCGAGGTTTCCTTCCTGAATCAGGTCGAGGAACAGCATTCCACGACCCGTGTAACGCTTCGCAAGTGAAACAACTAGGCGGAGGTTAGCTTCAAGCAGGTGGTTCTTGGCTAGCTGACCGTCGTGAGCAAGAATCGTGAGTTCACGACGTAGCTTCGAGGGCATTTCATCGCCCTCACGCTTGATTTTCTGTTCAGCGAAAAGACCTGCCTCGATGCGGCGAGCTAGGTCAACCTCTTCAGCTGCATTCAGCAGGGCGACCTTACCGATCTGCTTGAGGTAGTCCTTAACAGGGTCAGCGGTTGCACCTGCAACGGTAACCTTCTGCGCTGGTTCGTCACGGTCATCGGAGTCAGAGACTACGAAACCACCCTGTTTCTCAGCCTGCGTATTTTCCTTTTCCTCGCTGGCCTTCTTGGAGCGGCGACGACGCGGCTTCTTGGCTGTCTTGGAGTCAGATTCCTCTTCCTCCTCGTCATCATCGTCTTCATCCGCTGACTCTGCCGATTCGGCGGAATCAGAAGAATCTGACGAATCAGCCGAATCCAGGTCAAGATCATCATCCAAGTCGTCGAGGTCTTCGTCATCTTCGAAGTCCTCTGGAATATCCTGGTCGTCCAGATCGTCTTCTAGCTCTTCGTCTTCATCAATGTCCTTGACCGGCTCCTCCTTCTTAGGAACAGTCTTCTTCGGAGCCGCCTTGCGCGTAGTGGTCTTCCGCGTTGTCGTCTTCTTTGCGGGAGCCTTTTTGGCGGTCGTAGTCTTCGCCGGAGCCTTCTTTGCAGGTGCCTTTTCTTCAGCAGCTGCATCGGTAGCCTTTCCGGTTTCCTTTGCAGTGGAAGTCTTAGCCGCAGTGGACTTGGCGGTCGTCGTCTTGGCCGCCGCGCTCTTGGCCGGCGCCTTCTTTGCAGTCGACCTCGACGCAGTAGTCTTGCGCGTCGTAGTCTTCTTTGCCGGAGTCTTCTTGGCGGTGGGTTCAGACTCGTCAGCTTTAGCAGCCGCGGTCTTAGCCGTCGCGCTCTTGGCAGTCGTCTTCTTAGCCGGCGTCGTCTTAACTGTTGACTTCGACGCAGTGGTCTTTTTCGCCGGTGCCTTCTTCGCGGGCGCCTTTTCCTCCGCAGCAGTATCCGCAGCCTTAGCGGTGGTCTTTGCAGTGGAGGTCTTTGCCGGAGCCTTCTTGGCCGTTGAAGCACTCGACTTCGACGCAGTGGTCTTGCGTGTCGTGGTCTTACGCGCGGTGGTCTTCTTGGCGGGGGCCTTCTTAGCCGGAGCCTTTGCTGCCGTGCTTTCCTTAGCATCAGTCGTCTTGGCGTCAGCCGCCTTGGCGGTGGTCGCCTTTGCAGTAGACGACTTGGCCGCAGCGCTCGACTTCGAAGTTGAACTTGCCGCAGCTTTCTTAGCGGCGGTGGTCTTTCGGGTCCGAGTTGACCGTGATGCTGTCTTCTTAGGTGTAGCCTCTTCGCTAGGTCCTCCTTGAGTGTTCTCAGCAGTCGTCTTGGAGGTCTTTCGAGCTGTCACGAAGTATTGCCTTTCCACGGGAGCAGAATCTAACTCGTTCGAACCTGTTGCCAGGGCACGCCAAACACAGCGTTGATTGGCTTGGGATCAAGAGTGTCGAACGAAACTGCTTACAATTATAATAGGGTCTTGTATTTTTCGCCCAATTAGGGTAACTACCCAGATGGGTTTTCAAGCAAGAACCGCGTCTTCATGCGTAAATGTGACGGTTAGCAGCGTCCTCGAAAATCGAAAAATTTTGAAACGTGATACAAAATTCGATTCAAATCGACGAGGGCGCGGCTGGGATTCGCGGTTCAGTAGATGTGCAAAGCCGTATTCAGGTTTGGGGTATCTTTGAGTCATGACGACGAGATCTGCAAATGTTCCGGGACCTGGTGAAGTCTTTGATAGGAAGGTTTTTGCCGCGACGATTCATCGCAGGACTCTGGATTTTTTTGATGCGTATGCGGCAACTATTGATTCGCATCGAGAGTTGAAACGGTTCCTCGCATTTGCACGCTCCTATGTGGGCTCAGGCAAGGCGTTTCGGGCGCTTGCGATTTCGGTTGGAAACTATTTGGCGGGCGGCGCTCCGGTTGGGCAGTCCGCGGTCGCGTTGGATTTGGGTGTCGCAATTGAGCTGTATCAGTCCTCCGCTTTGGTACACGATGACCTAATTGATAACGCCGACACACGCCGAAATATTCCGGCAGTGCATAAGCAGGCGGAAACGAGCCTCGGAAAGTCTTTCGGCATGCCGGTTGCTGTGCTGATTGGTGACCTCTTGCTGTCGCTGAATCATCTGGCAACGACGCACGCGGTGAAGGACCTGCCCGGCGGAGACCAGCTGCGCCTGTCTGACTACATGGCCCGCATTACCGGCGAGGTCGCGTGGGGGCAGTACCTGGACGTCATCACCGAAAACAGGCCGCTAAACGATCCGGATTCACTGCGCCGCTACATTTACGACGTCGTCGCGCTGAAGTCCGGTAACTATTCCGTGATGCGGCCACTCGTTCTGGGCGCGCTGATGAACGACCCGGAACCAGAGTTCATTGAAACGCTTGAAAGAATCGGCCGCGCGTGGGGCGTCGCGTTCCAAATGCGCGACGATGCGATTGGCGCTTTTGGCGACGAGGACGTGACTGGCAAACCCACCGGGTCCGACATCCGCGAGGGTAAGCGGACGATCCTAATGGCTTTGACGCTATCTGCAGCCGATGAGGACGACCGCCACTTCTTGGAGACCACTCTTGGAAATGCTGAAGCCACCGATGAAGATCTGAAGCGAGTTCAGCAAATCATCCGCGACACCGGGGCTTATGAGCATCACGAGAACGCAATCAAGCAACTAGTGCAAGAAGGCAACGCCCTCGTCGAAAAATTGGGAATGGACGAAGATCGCGAAGCCGCGCTGCGCCTGCTTGGGGACCTTCTTACGAACCGGAAGGCCTAGAAGCTTTCGAACAGACAGGTTTAAAAGGCAAAAGGTAGGATCGCGTTTCGGACTTCCTTCACGCGGTTTTCTGCAAGGCGGTCCAGCGGAACAGCATCGATTGCGTCCTGTTTGGTGAGCATCCACTCGGTTGCTTCGTCGTGGCTGAATCCCGCGTCAAGAAGCATGAACATGGTTCCACGGATCGCGGCGAGCGGTTCCCACCTGCCATTTTCGTTCGTCAAGCACTTCGCGGGAACCATGGGTTTGCTGTCCTGAACGACCTTCAGGAGCACATTGTCAGCCCACAGTTGCTTAATCCGGGTTGGCGCTACTCCGAGCTTTTCTGCTGCTTCTCGCTGTGTAAGAAAATCAGTCATACCTTGATTTTAGTGGATTTTCACGCCCAATCCACGGCCACACCATGACGCTTAGCGAAAATGACACTCACATTGCATACAATCGCGGCGTGGGATTGTTTAGAAATTGGCGTGAACATGCGACGCAGACCGAGGGTGAGCCAACCGATTCCACTTCGGTTCCTCCCCCTCCACCACCTGTGCCCTACGGAAATGAAGACAAGGTGTCCGCAGGCGAACAGGATTACACTGCGTCGCCAGATGAGCATCCCGACCCTGCCGATCACACGGATCCCGCGGCCACAGACCGGCAGGCCAGTTCAGCGCCTGCCGGTGAACGATCGATCGACGCCAATGCCGCTGACGGCTCCGGTTCCGCCACTGACGCTGATGGTGCTGATGTCTCAGCTGATTCTGCCGACTACGCAGATGCTGCAGACGACTCCACTACCGACGCACATTCCGCGAAAGTCCCCGATTCCAACGACGATCCCTCAAAAAATGTTGACGAGGGCGATGCTTCGCAAGCCGATGGTGAACCTCCCTCCAACAGTGACGAAGAAGCCTCCGAGGATTCTTCGAACGACGACAATGTCGCGCTCACTGATCCGCTAGTGGGTATGAAGATTAGCGATCGTTATCGCGTTGAAAAACTTCTGGCGCGCGGTGGAATGGCAACGGTTTACGTTGCTTACGATGAGCGCCTTGAGCGCCCCGTCGCCGTGAAAGTGATGCATCCCCACCTCGCGGAGTATGACAACTTTGTTGAACGCTTCCGCCGCGAAGCCCGCTCAGCAGCCCGCCTGATCCACCCGAGTGTGGTGACAGTATTCGATCAGGGCACCGTGGCAGGCTCCGGATACCTGGTTATGGAGCTCGTAAACGGCTCAAACCTGCGCACCATCCTAAATGAACAGGGTGCCCTCACTCTTGACCAGTCACTTGCCTACATAGAATCAGTACTCAACGCCTTGGCATTTGCCCACGCACACGGCGTTATCCACCGAGACATCAAACCCGAGAACGTCCTCGTTCCTAAAGAAGGAAACGTCAAGGTCGCTGACTTTGGACTGGCGGGCGCGGCTTCCGACGTGTCGGCCGCGACAACCGGATCCGTGATGGGGACGGTTGCGTACTTGGCGCCGGAGTTGGTTAGTGAAAACGAGGCCGATGCTCGGTCGGACTTGTTTTCGGTTGGAATTATGCTCTTTGAAATGCTCACTGGGCATACTCCATTTGAGGAACTGTCGGTTTATCAAACCGTCAAGGCGCACGCTGAACAGGATATTCCGGCTCCGTCGGAACTGGAGCCTTGGATTCCCACGGAAGTGGACGATTTCGTGTGTTCGCTGGCTGCGCGGATGCGATCCGATAGGCCTCACAGCGCTCAGGATGCGTTGGAACAGCTCGTTCGGATTCGGTCGCAACTGCCGGAGTCACTGCTTGAACGCAAAGCCGACGTGGAACCCGCTGTGGATTCGCAGGCAACTGATCGCATCAAGTTGCGCGGTGAAACGGTAGCGCTTCCGGTAACTGCAACGAAGTCGACCCAATCGGTTCGAATTGAGAAGCAGCATCCGAAGAAGCGACGCCGCACTCCCCTAATCATTGCAACCGTGATCACTTTGCTGATCGCCGCGGGGGCGAGCTTCACGTGGTGGTGGTTTGAATATGGGCCCGGCTCTTACATAACCGTTCCGAACATTGCGGGCGCGACCGTTGAGGAAGGTCAGCGCACACTTGAACCACTCAACGTTCAGGTGTTGGTTGAAGAACGCTATGATGACGTCGTTCCCGAAAGCATCATCATCGATACCAGGCCGTCCGGTGGTAACCAGGTCCACAAGTCCGGCGTAGTGACACTGCTCGTATCGCTAGGCGTCGAGATGGTCGACGTTCCGGACCTGACCAATAAGCCAGCTGATGAGATCGATGACCTCTTGGCAGGTGCGAAGCTCACGCGTGGTGACACCACTGAAGAATTCCATGAATCTGTTCCCAAGGGGAAAGTGATCTCTCAATCCCCCGAAAGTGGCGAGGTCGTCAAACACGACACCGCTGTAAACGTGGTGATCTCTAAGGGACGCGAACCAATTTCAGTTCCGTCAGTGGTTGGCCTAACTGTTGATGAAGCTCAGCAGGCGATCTCGGATGCCGGCCTGCAAGTCCAGACTTCAGAGGAGTTCAGCGACGACGTTGAAAAGGGTGTCGTGATTTCGCAGGATCCTGCCGGCGAAGAAATTCGGTACCGCACCGACCCGGTCGCGATTGTCGTGTCCAAGGGACCGGAAATGGTGGAAGTACCAAACGTCAGAAGGATGAATCCCGACGACGCCAGGGCCGAACTTGAAGCCCGCGGACTGAAGGTCGAGGTCGAGCAGGTCTTCGATGTAGTCAACCTAGTTGCCACGACGGATCCACCGGCAGGGACACTGGTTAAGGTCGGCTCGACCGTGAAGATTAGAGTGATCTAGGCGGGTTAGTTGCGAGACCACTGTGAGCCTGCTTACTGGCGTGACTCCTGGTAGTCGCGCAGAAGCTGGGCGACTCGGAAGGCCATCTCCAAAGACTGCTGGTGATTCAAACGCGGATCAACCAGGGTCTCGTATTTGTCCTTTAGTCGAAGCTCATCCAGGTTTTCAGCTCCACCGATAACCTCGGTGACATCGTCACCGGTGAGTTCGATGTGCATACCTGCGGGCGACTCGTTCTTTTCAGCCAGCACACTAAAGAAGCCGTTCACTTCATCCATGATGGTTTCGAAATCGCGGGTCTTGTACCCAGACGATGTCTTGATTGTGTTGCCATGCATGGGGTCGGTAAGCCACACGACTGGTCGACCGTCACGCTGAACTGCATCCACCAGTGGTGGCAGAACATCGCGGATCTTGTCCGCCCCCATCCTGGTGATGAAGGTCAGTCGGCCTTCCTCGCCATCCGGATTCAGCTTCTCTATTAGGCGGTACAGGTCATCGGGTTGAGCATTAGGCCCAACCTTAACTCCGATTGGGTTCCTAACTTCACGCAAGATCTCGACGTGTGCGCCCTCGGGCTGGCGGGTCCGCTCCCCGATCCACAGGAAGTGGCCGGACGTGTTGTAAAGGTCCCCGCTTCGCGAATCGATGCGCGTCATTGCTGCCTCATATTCAAGCAGTAGCGCTTCATGCGAACTGTACAGGTCGACGACCTTCAGACCCTCAAAGTCAGCCCCAGCTGCCTCCATGAATCGAACGGCACGATTAATCTCTTTCGCAAGAGCTTCGTAGCGCGAGTACGCCGGGTTCTTCGTGAAGCCAGCATTCCAAGTGTGTACTCGACGCAGGTCGGCGTAGCCGCCCTTTGTGAACGCGCGGATGAGGTTCAAGGATCCCGCTGAATGCTGGTACGTGTCCAGCAGTCGCTCCGGGTCCGGAGTGCGCCCTTCCGCCGTGAAGGCGTAATCATTGACCGCATCCCCGCGGTAGGACGGCAGAGTCACACCATCGCGAGTTTCCGTATCTGACGACCTCGGTTTTGCATACTGGCCTGCAATGCGGCCGACTTTAACAACCGGCATTGACGCGCCGTACGTTAGCACGACAGCCATCTGCAGAAGGGTTTGAATCTTCATGCGGATCTGGTCCGCTGTAGACCCTTCAAACGTTTCGGCACAGTCTCCGCCCATGAGGACGAAAGCTTCGCCGCGCCCAGCCTTAGCCATTTGGGCACGCAAATCATCAGCTTCACCAGCAAAGACAAGTGGAGGTCGTTTGCGCAACTTTTCAGTCACTTGGCGAAGATGCTCTGAATCGGGATACTCGGGCTGCTGCACTGCAGGGTGGTCACGCCAGGAATCCCATGGGAAGCTTTCGTCGATAATCATTCTTTTAGGTTAGTCTCTTTGGGAATATAGTGTGGGCGCGCGTCCCGGTTAATGGAACGCGCGCCCAAACAGCTAGTTAATGACCTTGGTTAGTCAACCGCGGGTGCCGGGGAAACACGCTCGCCGATTTCGGCGCTCATTTCGCGGAACCACGGGGTATCGATGTCGAACTTCTTGCCGCCAGCAATACGCTTGAAATCAATGGCCTTCAGCTTGTCGCCATCTTCTTCATCGTGACCGATAACACCGGAAACACCTTCGAATGCGCACTCGACTGCGTAGTCAGTCATCGACTTGATCAGGCGAAGGTCTTCCTTGTTCGCAGCTGCGGAACGAGAGAAGTAACCGGACTTCTGAACCATGACCTTCTCGGCGCCGATCTTCTCAGCGAACTGCTTTGCGAACCATTCGCCCGGGTTGATCGTGTCAAGCTTCACGTGGCCGAAGGGGTCACGCTGAACAACTTCGCCAGCGTCTTCCATTTCCTGGACGATTTCGGCGACGCCTGCACCTTCCGAAAGGAAGATGTTTACGTTGCCGTACTTGTCCATGATTGCCTTCAGGCGAGCAGCTTCACGGTCGATCTCAACGTGGTCTTCCGGAATGAAGACTGCGTGGATGTCCCAGCGTTCCTTCGTGAGGCCGAGCTCGGGAGCCCATTCCTGCTTCTTCCACCATTCGCGGTACTTGTAGGCAGCGGCGGCGGTTAGGTAACCACAGTTGCGGCCCATGACCTCGTGGATGATGAGCATGCGCGGGTTCGAGCGGTGCTCACCGATGATGTTTTGAGCGTAGATGGCGGCCTGTTCCGCGGCAGTCCATGCACCGAGCGACTGCTTAATCGGGATGACGTCGTTATCGATCGTCTTGGGCAGGCCAACTACGGTTAGGTGGTATTCGTTTTCTTCGAGGTAGTGTGCAAGGTCGGCTGCGGTGGTGTTCGTGTCGTCACCACCGATGGTGTGAAGCACGTCGACCTTATCTGTGCGGAGGCGTTCCGCAGCTACCTTTAGCGGATCCTGTCCTTCTTCGACGAGTCCACGCTTCACAAGGTCCTTTGCGTTGGTCAACTTCACGCGAGAGTTACCAATGGGCGATCCACCAAAGTCGTGGAGTAGGGCGGCCTTCTTGCGAGCCTCGGCTCCAATAGTGATGTAGTTACCGGTCAGCAGACCGTGGTAGCCGTACTGGTAGGCAATGATTTCGATCGTTGGGTCTAGTTCGTTGTAGCGCTCAATCAGTCCTCCAACTGCGGAAGACAGGCACGGAGCAAATCCACCGGCCGTTAAAAGAGCAACTCGCTTGACTGACATCTGATGGACCTTTCGATTGGACAATACTAGTGACGCGCAAAGCGCACACCATTATCTTAACGGTTCTTGACGTCCGAGGCCGCAATCGGGCAATCCATGGTCATGAATCAACCACGGTTTGACTGGGCAGGCCCCTAACTAGTCCTTTTCTTCCTGATCACCAAGGTCTAGGACTTCGTCATCTTCAGTCGGTTCAGGAACTTCAACATCTGGTGCTTCTCGCCCACCGGGAGCCTTCGCACCACCCGGAACCGGTCCGGCAAACTTGCCCTCCTTCGCCAGCTGCGCCTTGACGTCAGCGGCGTAAAGGTCAACGTACTCCTGACCAGACAGGGTCATGAGGTTGTACATGATCTCATCAGTGACAGCGCGTAGTGTGAAGCGGTCACGTGCAAGTCCACGATAACGCGAGAAATCCAGTGGCTCACCGATAACCATTCCCACACGGTGGCGGCTAGGAATCTTTTGCCCGATTGGCTGTGCAATATTGGTGCCGATCATCGCAACCGGGACTACGGGTGCGCCAGATTCTAGTGCTAGGCGCGCAACTCCTACCTTGCCGCGATACAGGCGACCATCAGGGCTGCGAGTTCCCTCCGGATAGATTCCGAACAGTTCGCCTTCTTCCAGCCTTGCAAGTCCAGTGCGGAGGGCGGCCTCGGCTGCTGTTCCCGAAGAGCGGTCTACCGGAATAGTTCCAACTCCGCGCATGAAGCGTGCGGTTAGCTTGCCCTTGAATCCGGTTCCTGTGAAGTAGTCGGATTTGCCCATGAAGACAACTTCTCTGTCGATCATCAGTGGGAGGAAGACAGAGTCAAAAACCGCCAGGTGGTTCGACGCAAGAATTGCCGGACCTTCCGAGGGAATATTGTCTTTACCACGAATCCAGGGACGGTAAAAAGCCTTCAAGAACGGCCCTGCCCCCGTCTTTAGTACCTGGTACAGCACGTCTTCGACCTCCTGGTAACGGATGTTAAAAAACTACCACTAACTTTTCAGTCTAGTGGTCTAGTGTTCACTTTATGACTCGTTGACTGCATCTGTAAGATACAGATTGTCCTCACGTCCGCAATTTCGGTCAACTTTAACGGTCAGTTTCACAAGGAGCCAAGATGGATTACCGCCAGCCTGGGGTTGTAACCCCTGAACTTGGCCGGCGTTTAGGGCTCTCCGCCTCTCAGCTCCTACCGCTCGACGATGAGCCCAGTGAATCGACTTTCACCGAATCAGTGTGGTCAAGAACATATGTTGTTGTCGACTTGGAAACCACTGGCCTGTCCGGAACGGACGCGATCACAGAAATCGGCGCCGTGAAAGTTTCCGACAACAAGGTCATCGACACGTTCAGCACGCTTGTTGACCCCGAACGCGAGATCCCACCAAGGATTACCGCGTTAACCGGCATCACGAACGCGATGGTGGAAGGCGCCCCCAAGCTTGCCGAAGTGATTCCAGCATTCCTAGATTTCGCTGACTTGGATTCATCGGTACTCGTTGCCCACAACGCCTCATTTGATTGTGGTTTCCTCTCGCGCGCGTGCGACCAAATCGGGTGTGCGTGGAAGAAACCCGAAATAATCGACACGCTCGCACTGGCCCGCACGATTCTGCCCCGCCCACTGGTACGCGATCACAGGCTCGGCACATTAGCTAAGTTTTTCGCGGTCACAAACCCCGATGCGCACCGAGCATTAGCGGATGCCTACGTGACCGCCGAGGTCCTCTCCGGCCTCGTAAATCGACTTGATCAGGCGGGCGCAGAAGACTACGACGATTTGAACGTCGCTGCCCAGACAGTCCCGTATCGTCACCGCAAGAAGGCGTCGCTCGCGAAGGACCTGCCCACGTCGCCGGGCGTGTATAGATTCATTTCCGAGGACGGACTCGCGCTTTACGTGGGGTCGGCGACGAATCTGCGGTCGCGGGTTAGGAGTTACTTCTCTGCTGCTGACAAGCGGCGTCGGATTCACGCGATGCTCGATCAGGTTGAAGGTGTGGAGGTCGAGGCTACGTCCTCTACGCTCGATGCGCGCATCTTAGAGTTGCGCACGATTCGAAACGATAGGCCGCTGTTTAACGCTGCGTCCCGGCATCAGGACGACACTGCGTGGCTGCTTAGGCGTGGGAATGCTTTGACGACGGCTCACACGATTGCGCCTGAGGAGGCGCGCGGTGCGCTGGGACCGTATCGGCGGGTGACGCATGCGCGGATGGCACGAGAGGCGATCCTGCTAGCCACCGGCAAGGACTTCGACCCGCTTCGAGAGCCGTCCAACCTGGATGCTGTGGTTGAAAGTACCGACCTCGTGGATCAATGTCTGCAGGGACGTGGACACATAATTTCTGCGCATCTGGTCAATTTGATGGCCGAGCTGTCTGAGCAGTCGCAGTACGAGCTGGCGGCGAGGATTCGAGACTATTTCGCGTACTATCTGCACGGTATCGAACGCCAGCGTGACACGGCTTTGGTGGCGGGGGCGCGCAAGATTGTGTGGGCGCACCACTTGCCAAAGGGTGGATGGCGGATGCACGCGGCGTCGCGCGGACACCTGTTGAAGACGATTGTGACACCGCCTAGGACGTCGCCCGCGTGGGCGGTTGGTGAGCTCATGGCGTTAGATCCGCTACCCGACACTGGGTTGCACTTGGCGCATGCGACGTGGGAGGAAGTGCGGATCCTAAGCCGGGACCTCAGTGATGCGGGGGCGCGGCTGATTGAGTGGGATTCCGATGAGCCGTTCGCCTGGGCGGTTGATTCAGACCTCGCTGAGCTGGAACGCTGGGCGGACCTGCTAAGCCCGCGTAGGATTCGTCGCTAAGACACGTGGCACACATTCGTTTACCAGCACTGCCACCAATACCACCGATTGCACGAGTGAAGCCGCGCATGTTCAGGCGCCTTTACACTGGGTCTTTGCCAGCACCGCCCTCGTAAATCGAAACGATGCGGAATTGACTACGCGCCCACACTAGGCGGGCGCGTGAAGTCTAAAACTCTGAACGTTAGGAAAGCAGTTCGGTGACGGTTTCCTGTAGCTCGATTGGGTCAAGCGGGTAATTCAGGATCTTGGTTGTGCCAGAGAAGTTAGCGATCCATGAATCCTGCTGACGGGCGATGACGGTGATCGACGGAGGTACGTTGTCGAACTCGACATCAAGGCGGCGAAGTAGCGCCATGGCGCCCACTTTTTGGGTTTCGCCATCCAGGATCAGGAGGTCAAAGTCATCAGCCTTGTACTTCATGACCGCGCCAGCTTCGGTTGCAGCTTCGACCCAGTTGACCTTCGGCATGCCCTTACCGGGGCGGATGCCAACCGCGTTCATAACATTGCGACGAAAATCTGAGTTGTCACTGTAAAGAAGGATGTTAACTGTGTCCTTCTCGGTCGAGTCCGCCATGTGCTTCTCCTATGAAACTATTCTGTATCGCGCTTGTGCCGGGCCGGCAGAGGCGCACCCACTGTTGCAAGCCTATTCTATCGGGCGCAAAAGCGTGATCAAATATTGTGTCGATTTCTATCCGGCCGTGTCGTGCACTTCGAACCGGTCTTGTCGTGCCTTGTCGGACGGCCCTTAAAGCCTGGGCCGTTGCAACCGGTTCTGGGGCCAACGTGAACCGCTTGTCGGTCGACTTGCCGGCCCGCGTGAACCGACTGTCAGCGTCCTACCGGCCCGTGTGAACCTTCTGTCGGCCTACTTACCGGCCCCCGTGAACCGCTTGTCGGTCGACTTGCCTGCCCGCGTGAACCTTCTGCCGGCCTACTTGCCGGCCTGCAGGTCAACTGAGTCAACAATGTCGACCACGAAGACCGTTGCGTTGTCCGGGTTTTGCGTGTTGGGTTGGATTACGAGGACGCGGCTGCCAACCTTCATATCCTTGAAGCCCTCTGTGTCTCCAACGGCCTGCGATGAGTATTCAGCGACACCGTTGTCCCAGGTGCTCTGCGCTTCATCGCCCCTGCCCCAAGTGGCTCCGGTGATGTGGTAGGCAACGGCGTCAGTCGCCTTCACAACGGGGCCGTTCCCTTCGGCAAGCAGGATCACTGAGGCATCCTTGGGGTTCTTCGCGTCGTGGTCGAAGGAGATGGTTGGCTTTTGCGCAAGCGGGCCTTCTACAGCCATACCTGCCGGGGCCTTCTCTCCCGTTTCGGTTGCGTCAGACAGGGCCGAAGTGTCGGCCGGGTCAATAGCTCCCACGATGTCAACCACAAATACGAGCGTTGATCCCCCTGGAATCAGGTCCGAAGCACCGGCCTCGCCGTATCCATATTCGGAAGGAATGACAAGTTCAACGCGGTCGCCAACATGCTGGCCCGCGAGCCCGTATTTCCATCCCTTAATCACCTGATTGAGGCTGAACAGGAGCGGGTTTGAACCCTCATCCCCGGTTGCGCGGTCGAACGTGGAGTCAAAGACTTCCCCGTTCCACAAAGCGCCGTGGTAGTGCGCGGCAACGATGTCGTCGAGTCCGACCTCTTCGCCGTCTCCTTCGATCAGAGTTTCTGCTACGACGACGTTAGGTTCAACTGCGCCGACGGGTTCCAGTTCAACGCTCTTCCCCCATTCACCGGAAACTGCGGGAATTTCACCGTCGTAGTCGCGCTCTACGGGAACGTCTTCAACGCCCTGAGCGTTCGCACTAGTTTCCGTCGTTTCGGTGGGGTCAGTTGGATCTGGTTCGTTGGCGTCACTACAGCCGACTAGGAGTCCGGCGGCAAGTACGGGAGCCACTAGCAGGCTTATGTATTTTTTGTTCACGGCGCTTTCTTGAAGGTAGACGGGGCGTACTTGGTCAGGTGATTATTTCTTAGTGGAAAGATTCACCGCAGGCGCAGGTGTTCTGCGCGTTCGGGTTGTCAATCGTGAAGCCCTGACGCTCGATCGTGTCAAAGAAGTCGATCTTCGCACCACTCAGGTACGGCACGGACATGCGGTCAACAACGACCTCGACACCGTCAAAGTCGCGGATGGCGTCGCCTTCAAGGATGCGCTCGTCAAAGTAGAGCGAGTAAATCAGACCAGAGCATCCGCCCGGTGAGACCGATACGCGCAGGCGCAGGTCGTCGCGACCTTCCTGCTCGAGCAGGCTCTTAACCTTCGCTGCTGCCTCGTCGGTCAGCAGTACCTCATGAGTGGGAAATTCTGTATCCAACATGTTTTTCCTATCAGTTGTTTGTTTCAGTGATAACTCTAGACCCAAAGCGGTATAGTCGGCACCTTCAAGCGACCTGTTTCACGATGGGCGGATCCACGTGCCCTTCAGCACCCGCTTCACCTTCGTCATAGCCGCCTCCGAATCGACGACGTAGGAGGCGTGAATCCCCCATTCCGCGAGTTCATGGTTCGAAAGCGATGACTCATGCGTAAACACGATCACTGGTATGGCAAGTTCTGCGGCAAGTTCGCCCAGTTTTTGCAGGGGTGAATCCGCAACGGTTTGCGGGTGCAGCTGCGGAATAATTTCGATCAGGAGGTCGGAGCTAGCGAGCTCTTTTTGTAGACCTGTAGCTTGAATTAGGACATCCGATAGTTGGCTAAGAGTTCCGCGAAGTCCCAGGGCGAGCGCCCCGATGCCGAGTCCGCCACCTGATCCAATCTGGCGGGCATAGGAGGAGACCGTGTTCGACAGCTTCTCCGCTTCCCCGATTTGGGTGTAGACGGTGTAAAACTTGGTCAACTGGCCAAGGGTCTGCGGCTCGATCACGTTTACTGGTTGACCGTTTTCAGCCATTGCAAGGGTGGAATCCAAACCCAGCAGGGGACGCTCTGTAGCTGAGGCCACGTGCAGGCGACGGTTCCCAATGTTTTGCAATGCAAGGGAACGCACGTGGTGCATGAGCTCCCGGTTTTGGAACCACACTTCGTCACCTGGCGCCAGGGCGCTCCAAGATCCGTACTTGGAAACAATCTCTGCGATGACATCTTTGGCGCTGGCATAGGCCCGACGCGGGTTTAAACCTGCGAGCGCAAGAAGCGTGCCTACTCCCCCGATCTCGGCGCCCTGTCCAGTTTCTAACTGGGGCACGCTTTGAACCGGGTTTACCTTAGGCGAAGCGTGGTCTGCGACGAGCCACGTATCTGCGCCCTCTGGACCCCACTTGCTTACCTGTGCAATTTCATCGGTACTGATTAGGTTGAGTCCTGCACTGCGCATGGTTTCTTCGGCTTTGTCCCGACTTAGATCAATGGCGTGGCGGTCGACTGCGCCGTTGAACTCTGCGCTGATGAGGGCCGCTATGTCCCGCGTGTTGAGTGCACGTGTTGTTTCGCCCGCAATCAACACGCGGTTGAAGGTGTAGGTCACTTGCTCTC